>Ga0209142_1001402_pt1 | contig 13417 bp, 12 predicted proteins | sample SaaInlV_120m_DNA_FD_184678 | JGI IMG/M metagenome (GOLD analysis project Ga0209142, IMG submission 184678) | Marine microbial communities from expanding oxygen minimum zones in the Saanich Inlet - Saanich Inlet SI074_LV_200m_DNA (SPAdes) (version 2) | ecosystem: Environmental > Aquatic > Marine... | reverse complement strand
CTTACGCACCCAATACTATCAGATCCTACCGTTCTGATTTTGAACATTATGCCACCTGGTGTCGAAAATATCAATACGATCCTCTAGATACTCATGAAGATAAATTTGCAGACTATATTCTAGAGATGGGTGAGAGTCTAACTGTTGCAACTATTCAAAGGCGAGTGGCCAGTCTTAGTAGTATATTCAATCTCACCAAAAGCACCAACCCTACAAAAGAGCCTGTAGTCATTCTAACCTTTAAAAAACTTCGAAGAAAATTTGGCAAACCTCAAAAACAAGCAACGCCTCTAACTTATGATATTCTGACAAAACTTAAAGATGTGTGTTCTGATGATATAGTCGGCCTCAGAAATAGGTTGCTGTTACAACTGGGTTATGAAACCATGCGCCGTCGCTCAGAAATATGTCAATTTAAATTTGAAGACCTGCATCATCTCGGTAATCATAAACATGCACTGCTACTGAGACACTCTAAAACTGACCAATACAATCAAGGGAAAACAATTCCAATTTCTAATGAGCTATCTGAGATGATCTCAAGCTGGTCACTGGTAATTGATCAAGATAGTGGCTACATTCTTAGAAGCTTCAAGCGGAATCTATCTACCAATCTATCTCTTACACCTGCATCTATTAACCATATTTTAAAAAGTCTTCAAAAGCAAGCTGGCCTGAATCAAATTGGTGAACTATCAGGCCACTCATTTAGGGTTGGAGCTGCGATTGACTTGTTAAATAAGAACATCCCTCTGGAGAAAATTATGCTCAGAGGTGGCTGGAAATCAGAAACTAGCGCTATGAGATATCTTCAAAGTTGGAATGATAGCAACTGGCTGATTGTTAACTGACTACAAGAAAAGTCAACAACCTAATTTAACGCAACCACAGTCTTTACTAGTGACTCACGCCATCGCACTTCATAACCTTTAATTAAGAATCTTTCGAATCATAAAGTTATTGTACTATTACTCTTTTCAATGTTAAAAAAATTATTTTAATATCAAGCCACATATTGTGATTATCTACATAATTAAGATAATGTTTTTGCTTTATAGGTAAGATAATATCAATATATGCTTGCTTAGGATTTTTATATTTCCCTAAAATATCATTCTCATTAGCCATTTCAATAGAAGCCATATCTGTAATGCCTGGCTTGATAGATAAAATTTTATTTTTTACATCAACTGGATATATATCGATAAACTCTTGCACCTCAGGCCTTGGCCCTACTAAACTCATTCTTCCAATAAAGACATCTATTAATTGAGGTAATTCGTCAAATTTAAATTCGCGTAAAAATTGGCCAGATTGAGTAATGCGATCATCATCACCAATTGTCAATCTTCCTTGATCCTCAGAAGATTCCTTCATGGTTCTAAATTTATGGATTTTAAAAATTTCCCCTTTTAAACCAACTCTTTGTTGACGAAAAAATACAGGGCCTTTTGAATCTAACTTAATCCATAATGCAATAAATAAGAATAGAAAAGATAATAATATTAAGCCTAAAAAAGAAGCAACAAGATCAAATATTCGCTTTATCATGCTAATGCTTCATGCAGAGCTTGAATAACTCGATTTTGCTGTTCGTCAGACATTGCTGTATATAAAGGGATACTTGCCATAGATAGATATGCCTTGTCAGTCTCTGGAAACATATCATTAGTTAATTGATAACGATCACGCCAATAAGGTTGACGATGTAAAGGCACGTAATGAACACTTGTCCCAATACCTTTATCGCTTAAAAATTGAATTAATTCATCTCGATTGATTCTAGCATCATCTTGCAAACGGATCACAAACAAATGCCACGAATGAGACCCACCATCCGTATCATCTGCAGGTAATATTAAAGGCAAATCAGCCAACGCTTCAAAATAACGTTGGGCTAAGTACTGCCTTCTATCTAGAAATCCAGGTAATTTTCTTAATTGATGAATGCCCATTGCAGCAGCAATATCAGTCATATTGTATTTAAACCCAGGTGCAGTAACTTCATAATACCAGGCAGGTTTTATAGATTGAAAACGGTCAAAAGCATCTCTATCAATGCCATGCAAGCGCATAATTTTCATTCTTTTTGCTAAATCTAAATGACGAGTGACAACCATGCCGCCCTCACCAGTAGTCATGGTTTTATTAGCATAAAAACTAAATACAGTAATATCAGAATTAAGGGAGCCCACCATATCACCCTTATAAGTAGTTGGCAATGCATGTGCTGCATCTTCTACCACTTTTAACCCAAACTCTTTAGCGAGTGACAAAATTTCATCCATGTCACAACTTAGGCCAGCATAATGCACTGGCATGATAACTCTAGTCTTTAAGGTAATCGCCTCTCTAATGGCTTCAATGTCAATATTTAAAGTAATAGGATCAACATCTACCAACTTAACATCTGCACCTAAATATCTAACTACTTCTGCAGTTGCAGTAAACGTTAAACTTGGAACTATAACTTCATCACCCTTCCCGACCCCTAAAGACTCCAATGCCAAATGAAGTCCAGCTGTTGCCGAATTTACAGCAATTGATTCGGAGCTATTACAAATAAAATTCTGGAAATCGGATTCAAAAATTTTAACCTTGGGGCCTGAAGTAACCCAACCAGACAGCAACGTTTCAGTAACAGATTGAACCTCCTCATCCCCAATATCTGGAAGTGAAAATGGAATAAATTCTTGTTGATTACTTTTCACGATAAATCTCCATCATATAATTAATTTTTACACGATAGTTTGGGCTCATTCTAACCATATCAATAATTACATCTTTTATTAGTAGCAATATAACAAAACGTCGAAGGTAAGACTGGGACATAAGACCCCTATCTAACAAGGGTAAATGATCTTTATTTAGCTGCTTATACACCGATAAAATCTCTTTATAGCGAAGTAAACTCTCTCTATTCTTAACCGTTTCATTATTCAGGTGCCTACGGTAATAATATAGCTTCGTTTTGAAATAGTGAATTGAATATCCGCTAATTACTGTTCTAACCTGAAACTCCCAGTCTAAAGCGTCATGGTATTTAGGATTAAATATCCCAACATGTTTGATCAAATTTGTTTTATACAGAATTGTAGGGCACGTTATTACAGGTAATGTTAAAAGCCTTTTTAGGTTATTATCAATATCGAATACTGGTTTACGAAAAAACCTTTTAACAAGGTCTGAAAAGTATAATATTTCATTCCCTTCTTGATTAATTGTGTAATTATCACAATAAACCATTGCACAATTTTCACTATTTAAATTATTGTAATACTCCACCATGTTTTTTGCATAATTCATATGTAAAAGGTCATCTTGATGAAGAATACAAAAAAAATCAGTATTAACAAGCTTAATGGCATTATTCCAATTATTGGCCATCCCTCTATTATTAGAGGTGTCAATCACTTCAACCCCCTTATCAAGATACTTATTTGCAATGTCAAAAGACCTATCCTCTCCTCCACCATAAAGCAATACCACTTTGGAATATTCCTGAACCAAAGCAGACTCAATACAATCAACTAAGTAACTCTCGCCTTGATAGATTGGAATAAAAATTGTGACTCTAATTTTGTCTAATTCCACTAAAAAATCCTTTGTATTTATATGAAATATTAATGTGATTATAAATGAATTAAGTCAACTACTACACTCTATAAAGCTTATCAAAGATGTATTTTTTGACAACCAAAAAAAATAGAAAAAATCTTGATATAGCTAACTTTACAAAGGATCTAGAAGATAATAAATCAGTAACATTATTAGAATGCCTGCAATAATACCCTTGCTCTGAATCAATGTACGCGGTTGTTTTTCTTAATACAGAAAATAGAGAGATCCAATGGTCATAATAACAAACAGAATCAAGTGGAAATGGGTATAAACGCACAAGAAGATTGCGTTTTACAGCCATCTGACATCCAGTAAATCGATTTTTTATAGAATTTAGAAAAATAGAATCAGTGTATGGATAATAGTCATTAACAGATTCTTTGGTAGTAACGCCATCTCTTTCAATACATGCGTTAACCAACATAAGCTCACTAGATGGCTGCTTTAAAAAATTATCTCGTATAGTTAACAATCTATCATTAAACCAAAAGTCATCTTGATCAGAAATAACAATAATATCAAATGATGCGGCTGATAGGCATTTCTCAAAAGATCTATTAATTCCGAGTCTAGTATCGTTTTGTAAAATACAATAGTTTATGGTCGATTTGACAAGAATTTTTTCAGAAATAATAACGGTATTATCATTAGAAAAATCATCCACCAGTACAATTTCATCTGGTAATAATGTCTGAGATAAAATAGATTTAAGCTGCCGCTCAATAAAATTTTCACCATTGCATGTAACCAGACAAACAGAAACTTTCATCTTACTGTTAGGAGAATAAAAAATTGAGAGGCCAGTCTAGCTGGAAAAGATTTTTGTAAAAGCTTTATTACCGGATTTTTAGAATATATATAACCAATCTTCTTATAATTAAATTTTGATAAGGTTATGTTTGAAAGTGATTTAGTCGTAAACCATGAGCAATGAGTCCTATCAAAATAACCTATATCATTCCTTGGAAAATCTTTTTTCAGCCAAGCATATAGCATTCTAATTGACGATGCATTAGGAACAGTGATTACCAACTGTGAGCTTGGTTTTATTATCTGACTAAGCCTCTCTAAAAATTGTTCAGGCTTGTGCAGGTGCTCCAAAACGTCAAGCAACAAAGTTAAATCCGACGTTTTTAAAAGGTCTTTTATCTCTAACAATTCTCCATTTAAGTCACAAATATGAAAAGAAATTTCATTATTATTAATGACTGAGGGAGTAATTTCATAATCAATGCCATGATAATCAATCGCACTCAAAGATTTATTAAAATTTAACCCTGACAGGGTCGCTCCATCATTACATCCAAGATCAACAACTGTACGAATATTAACACTTTTATCTATTAAGGATAATATTAATTCAGATCTGTCATTTTTTATATACATATTAACTCCTAATTATAGTTAGATTTAGATTTACGAAAATAAAAGATAAGATGATCGGCGCAACAACTGAACTCCATAAGCCATCAAAAAGAAAATTTACGGCAATTATTACAGCAAGCGGAATAATTGGAATCTTCTTTACTAAAAATATAATCAATAAAAAACCAGCAATTCCAAACTCCAATAACAACCTAACCAAACCAGAGTCAATTGCGCCATCACCGCAGCCATACCCACAGCCAAAAATCATTATTACATAATTTGAACGCATATAATCATACACAGCTAAAATCTTATTAGCTCTCATAATCAAAGACTCAGTACCGCCTGTGATTGAAAAACTCTCAGGAATAACGCCTCCTTTTGCAAGCCCTATATTTTCACCGACTGGCCTAAAAATAAGCTCAATAAATAAATCAAAGCCGAGAAGGTAAACTATAAGCGATAGTAATAGTAAATACGAAGACATAACTAAGATTCTCTGACTAAATATACTGATAACCCTTTTAAATCCTAAAGCAATAAACGCCAGTGGTGCAAAGAGAACAGAGTTAACAGCTGAAATATACGCCAAGACAGCTCTTGTCGAAAATTTTATATAGACATAAAGCCCAATAAGAGAAATGATGAAATAGGAAAGCTCTGCTGGCGTTCCAAATGAGCCAGAAAAAGTGCTTGCGTAATACCAGCCACGTGCAGGATCCATATTCGGCACTAGATGTATCATTTGAAGAGTGCTAATCAACAGTTGTATGCTTAGTACCGCGTATAAAAATGGCCGCTTATAATGGGATGACATAACTATTGCTATCGCAACACCTACAACCATATATTGGAACAACCTCATCTCATAAACTAATCCAATTGGCCCATTAAAAAAAACACCTATAAACGAACCAGCAATAAAAAATGTCATTACAACTAATGCTGTTTTCACTTTAAAACGATAGTGGCGTTTTTGGTATATCAATATAAAGAATACTATTAGCGAAACAAAGTCTAACGGTCTAATTCCAAATTTTCCCAAACTCACTATATCGATTTTTGGTATAGAGAAATACAATATCAATAGAATGGATATAGATCGATAAAAAATTGGAAAATTCTGAATATTACTATAATTCATAGCGTTTAGCTACAGGCCGATTTTATTGCTAATCTTATTAAACAGAAGATGAGAAATAATACCTATTTTTTTCATTTTATTATTTACTGTTAAATAGTCTGCAATAATCTTCGGCTCTTTCCTGTGCTCTGTACCAAGTAAATAGTTAGCATATTCTTCTACCTCTTTAGAGCCTTTAGAATTCCATCTTGATACAATTTTATCTGTCTCTTCTTCCGCAGCAATATGCTCAGCAAAACTTTTTTGATATTTTTCTGGATAAGTGTTCATAATTTTCAATCCATCATTATTGAGATGCATTTCATCACGCAATTCATATATTTCATCAATAACCTTTACTTTTACACCTGAAGCTGCGGCATAAACAATATGTGAGCCATTAGTATTTGTGATCATTTCACTTGTACTGTAAAACATTTCAGACATTCTTGTTAATGAACTATTATCGCCCGCATTCGCTCCTTTTATTATCTTTACATTCCCAAGGTTAATTTTTTCATTGATCACATTACTGTAATCGGTGTCCCCTAAACATATAGCATCACAATCATATTTTTTTATAATAACTCTCCATTTAGAATATTGAAATTTTTGATTGCCAAAAATAGAGTGAGAAGGCATAAATATTTTTCTAAATAGAGTTTTATTTCTTTTATTTTCGGAATGTGCCTTTGTATAGATATAAGGCATTCCTACAGCTATAGACTTTATACCTTCATCATCCAAAAGCTTCACAGTTTTTTCGTTATTGACAAGATGAATCGGCAAATACCTTTCGTTGTAATGTATCAACACATCACCACTCACCGACCTCCTAAAAACTGGAGCTATTCCATGCATCCAAGTAGCTTTATAACAGATTGGAAGTGACTTATCTCCAAATATTAATTTTGAAGCTCCATAAAAGTCCGCCTCCTGAAATAATATTTTTTTCATTGTATTATGTTGAAATTACTAAAGAAAATGCGCTGATATCAGACAAATGCTTCGAGGTATCATCCACTTCTTTTATAGAAAAGAACACTCTAGATAAGTTCCTGCTATTAAATGACTCATTATACAACATGGGCATTACTGCACACTCACTTGGGTCCCATTGCAAATTAATACTTTTCTCATTGTTTATAATTTTAATTTTTCCAGTGGTCGCGCCCAAACCCCTCGATGAAGAGACAAGAGTTGATGCTGGCTTTATATGATTAATTTCACCACTAAAATCAAAAATTTCATTATTTTCTCCGCCATTAGAGCACAGTAGTTTTGTGTTTTTATGACTAAATTGATTCAATAAAGTCATAATTCCAAGCCTAACACTGCCAATAATTTTATCCCATTTTGAAAAATTATAACTTAATGAAACTTTTTCACTATTAGTCGAAACCTCTACTACTTTAATAATACTTCCAAATTGGGTTATAATTTCTGCATGAATCTCAATATTTCCATTATCTTTTATTAAGAATGTTGGCTCAACTTTTTCAAGATCTGTAATTCGTCTTCTTTGCAATGGTAATTCAACTACCACACCTCCACTGTAATAATCCGCGCCTAGAGAGATACATGAAAAATATCCATGTGGCAATGTGCCAATACATGGCTCCATATCATGTGAAGCAAAAGCAAGGCTCTGTATCACTAAACCTCTCCTTAAGTTTAATTCCAGTTTTATATTTTTAGTAGATATGTGTAACAAAATCTCTTCTTCATCTATAGCTATTTTGGCACCACCATACTCGCCAATGACACTTTTCAAGGGGTCATACTTCCTAGCTATCTCATGCTTATCACTAAAAGCATTACTAATACCATGTTGATTTTGCAATGTATTCAGTTGACTCTTTACCCTGCCCCATCTTTTATCAGTAATGTGTGTACGTAAATCGCTTGCCCACAATTCGCACAACTCTCGCCAATCGTCATGGTTATTATTCTTAGATTTGGTTAGGTGTTTTTCAATACGATGGCACATTGTATTAAGCCACAGATCATTTCTTCCTGTGACTGCCCATCTTGCAATGTTGTATTTTGCCTGTTTTTTAACAGGTATAGGATAAGCTATATTGACAAGTTTCGACACTAACTTATCTTTTCCTTTATTACTAACTTTTAACGCTTGTGTTGGTAAAACAAACTCAATTTCTGTATTAAAAGCAATAGACTTAAGAAGCCTTTCAATTCTCTTCCACTCTCCCTCATAATGTGTTGGCCGTTCCTCGCTAAACCGACCTGGACGATAATCAAAAACTTCAGCATCATTGCAATAAATAGGGAGGACTAGCTCACCATCATTAATACGATTCTTAAGATAGTCTAAATAAGCATTAATCGGTATATCGCCATGTGCAAAATGTTGCACTTTTTGAAATAAGATTGAATCTGACCATAAAACTGGCATTACAGCGCCATCAACTCCTTTTGCATGGGTTGGAATTTTATTGGGTGTTGAATTGCTAGAGTGTAATGCTAGTTTGATATTGTCACAATCCATAACAAAGCCTTTGTAACCAAATTGACTATACAAATCTACCAGACTACTTGAGAATGCCATTTCATTTACCAGAGCAATTTCCGGTCTACAATCAAGAATTTGTTTATAAGATTCTATACCTAGTTTTTGATTCCACTCATTTACTTTATATGGGACTAATGGGCCAATTATTTGGCAATAACCACTACCAATCAATTCACAGCTCCCTATATTTATTAATGCTTTAAATCGTTCAACCCAAGCGATATCAATTCGTTCAATCTGTTTTAAAGTCCAGCCTGTTAATTCAATTCCAATCGGAATACCCGTTTTCTCAATCAGATCTAGCAATGGATGATAACAAGTTTCAATAACATCTGGCCATACCTCTTCCTCAATAGATGAAAAGGCTAAATTAAGATGAAAAACTAAATATCCTTTTGGCTTCATTTAGACCTTATTAGAGAGGAAATTTCTTTAGAAAGACTTTGAGTGCCATTAATTGACATTTTCTTTAATGCATTCATAGAATATTCTTTTGCAAGTTCATCATTATTCATAAGTTGAATAAGCCCCTCAATAGCAAGCTTAGGATTATTCACAACCATAGCAACACCTTCTTCTGATAAAGCATCTAACTCGTTATTATCTTTATTACCATAAGGTGAGAAGACAACTGTAGGAATACCATATTGTAATACTTCAAAAAAAGATACACCAAATACTGTCATTACATAATCGCTTTGAACTATCAGTTCATCAAGCTGCTCCGGAGCATCGTGAATAATCCAATTTAATCGACATTTTTTAGGTAAATTTGGCGAACCAGAAAATGGACCTCTAACCCAGTGTACATCAGTGTTTTTGACTAATAATTTATCTAATTGCATAGGAAGGGTTTTTCCTAAATTCGAAACATCGCTTCCACCAGTCAGAATTAATACTTTGGTTCCAGGGGTCCAGTCCTTATTCAGAAGTCGCTTCTGAATCAGAAAGCTATCCCATCCTGACTTTAATACACTAGTACAATCAGTATGTTTACCACAATCAAAATTAAATGATGGAACCCACATAATATCTAAAACATTGCAATGTTCAATCAATGAGTCGATACTAATTAGATAAATATTACACCGCTTTAATTGTATAAATAATTCTCCAAGGTTATCAATATCATGATTTGGATAAAGATCAAAAATTAATGCATCAAAATTATTAACCTCTAAAATATTTTCAATCGTGGCAATAAAGCCATCTACAAGTGAAAAAGCATGGACATTAAAATTATCTAATTCATTTTTTTCAATAAAGTCACCAAAGATCAAAAACTCTGGAATAACATTATTATCTTTTCTTAGTGTTTCTGCTAATGCTAATAATCTAGATAAATGCCCAATCCCAATTTCAGAACTAACATGGCATACAAGTAAAGCACGAAACGCATTCAAACTATTTTGCATCAAGATTGAAAGAGTTGCGAATTGATTTAAATGGCCGTAAACCATCTGATGGATCTGTACGCCATAAGCGGTCGGATATCTCAGAAGGAACTGGCTCTTTGATACCATCACCATCAGCACCTTCAGCATGTCTAACTTGCTCAATTACCAAACCAATTTGTTCGGGCAGCCAGCAGTGACCTGTACTGAATTCTTCTCCCTTACCTTCTAAATCCAAATGAAACTCAATAACTTTCGCACCCCATTTATGTATCGCACGGTGTATAACTCCTGGATCAACAGTATGATCTGACCAGCCAGTCTCGCAACCAATTGACTTACGAATAGTTTCTATAGCAGATAAATTTGCCTCACTATAAGGAGTTGGGTATGCTGATGTGCAATGCAATACGATTGGTTCACAATTATTATTTCGTAAAATCTTTACAGCATGTCGTATCTCATACAAATTAGCCATTCCAGTTGAAATAATAACGGGTTTTCCTGTACGGGCACAAGCGACAAGCAGATCATCCCATAATAACTCATAAGAGGCTATTTTATAAAAATCAACATAAGACTCTAATTCATTAACTGCATCAAGATAAAACGGCGTACAACTAAATTGAATGCCTTTTTCCTTACAACGGTTGGACAATACAGGTAAGAATTCTGAAGGTAACTCCCACTGTTTTCTATCTCTATGTTGTTTTGAGTTTTCTAAAATCTCTGACGCAAACAACTTTTCAATCTTGAATAATTGAAACTTAACTGCATCACAGCCTATTGATGCAGCATAATCGATAAATTCCAACGATCTATTAATATTTCTAGAGTGGTTACTAGACACCTCTGCTATAAAAAAACTCACAATAACTACCCTTTATTTTTTCTAACAACCCAAAATATACCGTTGCCACCTAATTTAAATTTTAAAATAATAAAATTTATTAATTTGTATACAAAAATACGCTTAACCAAAGTTAAAGAACGATAAATTCCTAATAATATTTTTTTAAGAAATGCATTTTTTGTCTTGGATATAAGGACGTTAATTTTCTTTCTAATTCCAAAATTAATACTAGGACTTGCATATCTAGAAATAGTTCCTAAGAATAATACATCAAAATTTTTTTTCTCTAGAAGGATTCTCAAATTATCATTATTAAAGTAATTTATATGCTCAGGTGGAATAATGTTATACCACTTCCTTCCTTTTATTTTTGCATAAAATCCCCCTGCATTAGGAATACTTCCACTATATATCCCGCCATCATTTAATTTATCATAGATAGCTTGAATGAAGTCATTTGGCCTTAAAACGTGCTCTAAAAGCATCCATGATGTGATAATATCAAACCTATCCTTAACATCGTAAATATTTTTTACACTAAGATTTAAACCAATTTTTTTACTACCATAAGAAACACTTTCTGGATCTAGATCAATCCCGCTAGATATATACCCTCTTTTGGCTGCACAATACACCATATGTCCATAACTACACCCCACATCCAATAAGCTTGTTTTTTTTCTATCATTATTAATACTTGCAATACTCTCAATATCAGAAAGTCTGTCACTCATATCTTCATAAACACTTCTATTTGTGCTAAGAAAGTCTTTCAAGTTATTAAATTCAAAAATATTTGTCTTTGTTGGTCCATTGTACTCAACCGAATAATGCTTAACTAGGTCAGATTCTGATGGCATTGGAGATACGGTAATAAATCCACAAAATTTACATTTAATCAAATTATATAATTTATCATCAAGACCGGTAATATCTGAATACTTCTTACTAAAAGTTTCACCATCACAACATGGGCATTTCATATTAAACATTTTTTTATTCAACCTCTATAATTAATAAATCAAGAGCTTTTTTAACCCTCGACATTGATTCTATTCTATCCATCCCTTCGACAATGACATATCCAAATCTATCGGAGTGCATTTTAACAATTGGCTGTTCATCCCCTGCCTTTCTAAAAAAACCATATTTAAGCAACCCGGGTAGATTCTTAATTTTCTCCTCACCTTTGATGGAAATAATTTTTCCAGGCCTTGGAAACCAGTATCTAACAGATGTAGATCTGTTAAATTTTGGGGTAAGCATACTCTTTGTTATTTCTATATTAAGAGATTGCTTAATAACCACGTCAGTCAAATCAACACCTGAAGCTGCAATAATTTGATCACTTGCGAACCATCCGCCAGACAGACGAAGAGCAAGCTCTATTATCTGCGGATTACCATTATTATCAATAACAATATCACCTTTTACAATGCCATCTAGAACACCCATGGCCTTGGCGCCACATTCTATTAATTTATTAATTTTTTTTACTAAACTGTCATCAATATGGGCGGGTATCGTACCTCCATCTTCAATAATATAAGGAGCAAACTCCTCCAATCTAGAGTAGTTCCTTTCAGATAAAGCTGGAGTGTGTGCCACACCATCTAAAATATAAGATTCTGATGAAATTTGCATTCCTGAAATAAATCTTTCTACTATCAATACTTTTTCATCACTCCAGCTTAAAGATTCATTAAAAGCCCATTCTAAATTATCAGATTTATTTACTATTAATACACCACGTGCACCCCTGCCATCGACTGGCTTTATTACAAATTTATCGATTTTTTCATGCGTTACCAGGTCTTCTAACTCATTTATATTTGAAATTTTCCAAAAATCTGGACATGGAACGTCATACTTTTCGAAAGCCTTTTTCATTAAAAATTTATCGTGCGCCAATACAGTACTCTCTATTGAATGCCCTTTTAAACCGAAATAACTTGCCACACATGCAACAGTATATGGAACATCATTTGCAATTGTCATAACGCCATCTATATCGCCATTTTTTTCACAATAAAGCTTAATTGCACAAAGGGTTTCATTCGCATCTCTAGTAGATGCCAAAATAAAATAGTCTGCGTATTTAACAGCTGGCGCACTTGGATTGTTATCAGTTGCAATAATATATAATCCATTCTTACTGGCGACCTGATATGCATATACTTGCTCAGCTCCAGCTCCAATAATAACAATCTTCTTCTTCATGCTTTTATGTGGAAAAATACATTCCTCCATTTAAATTGATTGTCTGTCCTGTAACGTAGCTCGCATCATCACTTGCTAGATAAACTACAGCCGCTCCAATATCTTCAACTGTACCAAGTCTTTTAGATGGTATCCCTTCAACTTTCTTCCTGCCGGCATCTGTATTTAGTTCTGCTTCAGACATGTCGGTAGATATTAGTCCTGGAGCTATAGCATTAGATGTAACTCCATTCTGACTATAAATTTTGGCAATCGACTGTGTAAAATTTATTAATGCCGCTTTAGAGGCTGCATAATGCACTTGG
>Ga0209142_1001381_pt1 | contig 13619 bp, 19 predicted proteins | sample SaaInlV_120m_DNA_FD_184678 | JGI IMG/M metagenome (GOLD analysis project Ga0209142, IMG submission 184678) | Marine microbial communities from expanding oxygen minimum zones in the Saanich Inlet - Saanich Inlet SI074_LV_200m_DNA (SPAdes) (version 2) | ecosystem: Environmental > Aquatic > Marine... | reverse complement strand
GCCAGTCTCCCTTCGATCTTCTCCATCAACTTATTTTGTTTACCCACCTCCATCTTCACAACAGGCGGTAACTGGAAAAAATCCCCCACAAATACCACCTGCATCCCACCAAAAGATTTCTCGTTCTCTCGTACCTTCCGACACACTAGGTCGATCATCTCCACAGTAGGAGGTGACAACATCGAGACCTCCTCGATTATAAGCACTCTCGCTCGCTTGATCCGACTAGTAATCCGTTTATTAGTGATGATTCTTGCTAGATCTTGTTTTGTCAGTTGCTCCTTGATCCCGATCCCACTCCACGCATGGATCGTCATTCCTCCGATGTGCGTCGCCGCGATCCCAGTCGAGGCCGTGATCGCCGGCTTGATCCCAAGACCTCTCAGGTACTGGATGTAAGCATTGACCACATAGGTCTTGCCAGATCCAGGCTCTCCAGTCAGGAACACATTCGCTCCTGTCTTGAGTATCGCCAATGCCTGTATCTGCTTCATTTACTCTCTATGATTTGATTTATTTCTCGGTCAAAATCAGAAATATAATTTTTATCTTGAATTTTCTTGTATTTACCAAATTCTTTCAGCGCAAGCTCCTCGGCAACCTCATGGCTTATCTTACCAACATGAGTCAGGATTTCTTGCTCATTAAATTTAAGAAAAACATCAAGTTTTTCACGCCAATCCTTCATTGTCATTGCCTTGCCTCGTGCCGCCTGCAACTCCGCATAATCAAGATACATATTACCAATATGGTTTAGGTGAGTCAGTTCATTTTCGTTAAGATAATTCTTCGCTATCACAACATCGCTCGGCAATATTTTACCTTTAGGAGATCGACGCCACGAAGTCAGTCCCATTGTAGTTTTCTCACTATCCACTCTCTCAGTTACGATCTCGGCTGCTGTCTTGCCAGTAATAGCAAAATGTAGTTTGTTCTGCACAGTCGCAAAAAACTCTCTTGTCTCAGTTGTTTTAGAAGAATAGTCAATTGCTGTCGCATAGATATCAGTGATTTTCTGGTACATCACTCGCTCACTCGTTCGAATATCTTTAATTTCTTCATACAGTTCGTCAAAGTAACGCATACTAAAACGAGATCCATGCTTCATTCGATCAGAGTCAAGTGCATAGCCTTTGCGAATATAATTTTTGATAATCCCCGTCGCCCACTGCCGAAACTGGATGCCTTGTTCAGAGTTCACTCTGTATCCTACTGCAATAATCGCTTCAAGTGAGTACATTTTTACTCGCCTTTTAATAGTCCGTACTCCCTCTTTTTGAACTACCGAGAAATCCTCGGTAGTTGTCAACTCTGTTAGTTCTCGTTCTTTAAATACATTTTTTAAGTGCAAAGAGACATTATCTGAGGAGCAGTCAAACAATTTTGCCATTTTCTTTTGTGTCAGCCAGATATTCTCCTCTGCATACATCACCTCGATATTCACGCCTCCATCGGGGGATTGATACATCGTAATCTGATTATCTGGTGGTTGTCGGTCTCTAATCATGATCAGCTTTCAGCTTAACTTGCTTGTTGGGTAAATAATTCTTTTTCGTCGTTACTCTCTCTCCCGACTCGATCTCCAGCTTAACTCTTGCCTCTCCTGCAATCTTGCCTCCTTTTTTGGCAGCTACCTTGTTCTGGGAGAATCCTTGCGCGTCGCGATTCTTCGCAATCTCGGTAGTTGACGCCTCTCCCAGCATCGAAAAGATAAGCTCCAGATCATTCATATGGTCACGCAAGTTTTCGCGCTTAAGTTTCTTATGTTTCTTGTACTGCGAGGGCGTCATTCCAAAAGTCGCCTTAGAGATCTCAGCAGTCAGAATCGCGTATTCACGACTCTTGCCCACATCTCTCTTTTTCCATTCATCAGTTAGAGTTTCCCTCACCTCGATCCCACGCATTCTCTTCTCAATCCAACTATCAGGATAACCTTTTGCCTTGTACAGTGCTCTTGTTCGCTTGGTCGCAAGCTCCGGATCCTCGATCTCCTGCACTCGTTCGTACCCCACACGTGCTAGCCAGCGTTTAAAAGGCTCTGCCTTGGGGGAGGGGATCGACTGAATAATCCGGAAAATACCTTCAGTATTTGCACAATCTGTTGCTCGCATTTTGCCATCAGGTGCTTCTAGTTTCAACTGTCTACAAATTGTAGACAGTTCAATTTCGTCACTAATTTTTACTCTTGCCTTCATCGCACTCCAGTACACACTTGGCTTAACACTATCTGTCAACGCTGCGATTACATCCACCACAGAAAACCACCACTCATCTTGATAGATCACTCTTCTTACTTTTTTACCTTGGAATACTGCCATCTTCTTCATAATTACATGCTACATTATCTATTTCAAAAACACAAATGATACACGAAGTCATTTATCACCACTCTCAATCAACTCCTCCTTCTCCACCCTCCTTAACTGCTTGATCTCGTACTCGCGCTTGAGCGCATCACCTCTCGACTCACATTTCTCAGTATGAACTAGCTCAAATCCATCCATCCCCCGCATATACTTCGCACTCCTCACGGACTTGCTCCGATGCTCCTCTAACCTATGTTCGAGATCTTTTGCAATCCCTGTGTAGAGCGTATCGCGCGAAGTTCGTAAGATATAAACAGTATATGGCACTGATTAATAGCTTAGTTGAGTATCGCAATTGCGAGGTTAAGCACACTCGCAAAACTTACCCATAGAATATACGGCACTAATAGATAACCTGCTGTCTTTGAGATTGGGAGAAACTTGCGGATCGTCATCAGGATCATATACCACAGAATCACGATTTCTAGTAAGGCAAGTGCCGGTAGCTGCATCCCAAAAAAGATTATTGACCAGAGCGTATTTAGTCCCAGTTGGATCCAGAAATACTTCAGAGCAACTTTTTTATTGGCACTATTTTTCTCAATTATTACCAGATATAGCGCAACTCCCATCATTAGATAGAGCAGAGTCCATACTGGACCAAATATCCAGTTTGGGGGATTAAAAACGGGTTTATTTACAGTTGCATACCAGGTTGAGATAGAGGGAGTAGTAAACACAGCCCCTAGAATTCCCGCTAGTTGAGTCACGACAATTGAGCCGATCAGTTTTTTTGCATTTTTCACCTTTTTCCTTTCTGCTGTTATTCCACTATATCAAATACACTTCACCACAAAACGTCTAATATGTGCCATGATCTCATTTTTCGTCGACATAATTGTCAACTTATTTGTAAGTTATTATCCAATACTTATCTCAGCACCCACCTACCCAGATTCCCCTCTTTTCATTTTACCAATAAGCTCAGTAGAGGAAGTGGGCGTCAAAAAAGAAGGAACCATCCTCACCACTCTCACGATCTTCACACCTAACTTCTTACAAAGTTTTGCTTTGTATTCATATCCAGAATCATCCTCATTCACCACAAAAACATCTGGGCTTAGCTTTTCCATCACTTCCGCAAAATCAATTTTACCCTCTAGTATCTTCTCATCATTACTCACCACATAATCAATATCACGCGATGCAACTAGCTTGTACGCTCTATTCCACCACGGATGCACGGGTCTGCCCGCTCCTTTTAGTGTGGTGAGTGTACTATCTCTCCCCAGTCCGATCACGACTACTATTTTTTTCTTCTCATCGATATCTTCTCCCACTCTCCTCATCTGCTCAAAAAATATTTCGTGTCCTGAGTGTGACTCGTCAAAACAGCCCGTGCCAAAAATAATCATCGCATCAGGATTATCTCGCTTGATTACATCAACATCCTCATCGTACCCAATGATACGCTCCCTATGCCACCCCAGATTCTCAAACGCTATCACTCCATTTTTACTCATACGTTAATTCTACCTTACAACCCCGGCTTACGAACACGGTAAACTGTGTGCCCACTTTTCTTTTTTATCTCTTTCATGTTTAGTTGGTGTTGTCGCCCAATCTTTGGGACTAGACGATTCAGACCACTCACCACCACTACCCACAGTTCTCCACCTGGAGTAAGGTGACCGTAAGGGTCTAGGACAAACTCACGTGTAATCGCCTCGTCTCCGATTTTAGCCGGGATATTCGAGACTATCAGGTCAAAAGTCTCATCTCCAACTTGCTCAATTCCAATACTCCCCAGAGCCCTTGCATTATCGATCTTATTCTTTGCGATATTATGCTCAGTGTACCTAACAGCTAATAGATCTCTGTCTACCATTGTGACTTGGGCTTGTGGATATTTGCTAGCTAGCGCAATCCCGATCGGTCCATAGCCACACCCAATATCCAGAATCGTCTTTGGGTTGGAGTAATCAATGGCTCGTAGCAACATGTCCGTCCCACGATCAATCTGAAATGTCGAAAACAGGGTATTACCAACGTCAAATCTAAGCTCGCGCTTTCCAAATGAGTAGGTTATTTCTTTTTTCAGATAATGATCCATGCTCAGGATTATATCTCAATGCTGCTCGCAAGTTAGCTTTGTTGAGTCTCCTGGACGATGTCAGAACCTGTTATAAAAATAATATTCGCTTTATTGACTTGTAAGTGTACATTCCGACTAGCACAACTAGCGTATACACGAAAGCAATCATCAAACCAGATCTGATAGAAACAATATTAAACATGTATCCAGCAACCAGCCCCAAAACCGCACCTCCAATATTTTCATAAACTTTGATGCTAGACAGTGTAGTGGCTCTTATATTTGAGGGTATGTGTTTCTGGGAAAAGCTATTTAGCATCGTATCTCGGAATGACTCTGTCATATAAAAAGCAATCATCGCCAATAGAGCTATATACCCATGCCCCATCGCCATCAATAACAGGGGTAAAGATGACATCAATCCATATAACAATATCGTTCCAGACTCCTTGAATCTGGACTTGATCTTCTCAAATTGAGAAATAAACAGTGATTGCACGCCCATTGATATAGCAACAAACACTCCTAGCCACTTCACATCAAATACACCAAGGTCAAGAATATATGGCTTATCCACAGAGCCTCGGAAATAACTAAAGAAACCAAATAATAGCGCTACATAAAGTGTAATCCAAAGTATCTTTTTGTGTTTATATACGTAGCTCATTCCAGAAAATACCCTTAGCTGTTCCTCCAAATCTCCATCTGGAACTACAACATCCCTGTCCATAAAAAGTGTAACAATCAAGCAGAATAGAAATAGTACAGCAAGAAAATAGTATGGGTAATTGATGTTTATGCTAAATAAATACGCCCCCAAAATACTACCAATCGCCCCAGCTGCATAAAGAATCGTTCCACTCTTGGCAAGCAGTTTGTCATACTTATCATCCATTTTCTTACTCTTGAGATAGTCATAAATATATCCCTCAAATGAGCCAGAAATAAATGCTAATCCCAACATCCAGATTCCAGCAAATACCGCGAACGCAACAACCGAACTTAGCAAAGTCCAAATATATGCAGTGATGGTAAGGATAGCAAGACCCACAATCACACTATTTCTCCTACCATATTTGTCTCCCAGGTATCCCGTGGGCACCTCAAAAAGAAACCCTGTCAAAGAAAACACTGCAAAGAGAATACCAATATCAGCAAAATTAAGACCCTTTGCCAGAAAAAATAAAGACATGATCGGAATAATGGGGTACAAACCAAACAAAAAAATGTAAGTTAAATAGAGCCTAATATTCTTATCATTAAACATACTAAGAATATTCTACCAGTTCCGATGCACAATTAGGATTCTTGAGGTGGGTTGCCGGGCTAGGTATCCCAGACTATTTCATGTCTGGACACATTTCTCATGTCCTGTAGGACTTGATGTGCAGACACCGAACCAAGGTTCGAGTCAATCCGATATATACAAAATAAGACGGATAGATCCGTCCTTATATTGTATGTTGCCGGGCTAGGACTCTCCTCGGCTAAGCTCGGAGCAAGCTCACGAGCTTCTCATCATTTCTCAGCAATACTTCAACAAACTCAGTGCATTGATTAACGCCAAGCTTCCCATCTAATAGCTTTTGCTTCTTTGCTCGGCTCCATCCCTTGATTTGTTTTTCTCTAGCCGCTGCACTGTACTTATCATTGTAGCTTTCAGAATATACAAATATTAGATCAGAAAATCTCTTAGTGTGAAATGATTTTTTATCAAGATGTTGAGCAAATCTGTGATTGATGTCATTGGTGATACCTGTGTAGATCATTTTCTGATCGCAAAGAAGCAAATACAAGTACCAAGTCATATTCAAATTCTACATTATCAAAGCTTGCACTAGCCCGTGTTGAGCTTGCACTGAGCCTGCCGAAGTGTTGGCACTGGTGGACTATGTGGGAGCTTGTTACTTAAACAATGAATCTAACAGATTCGCATTCGTCTAGGGTAAGTAGTGGTATATCAGAAGTAGATTTGATCATCTCAACCTTCTCTTCTTTGTTTTTCTCAATATCCCAATGAACTAAACAGTTGATTGGCAGTAACCCTAACCCTTTATGAGCATTTAGCGTGTCTTGCCCATCAAAAGATAGCACATAATTACTCGATACCATAAACGCTCCCATCGAACTACCGAGATAGACTTTGCCCTGCAGTTTAATTTTTAGCGCTTCCAGATCAGAGTAGAGTGGTTCGATCAACTCAGCTTTTCCACCTGCAACATACAAAACATCATATTCATCTAGTTTCTCCAACAAGTCTTGAGGGTTCTCGGGGACATAAAACTCTACTTTTTTCTTTGTATTCTTCAGCACTTTAGGCGTATCTCTAGCAAGCAAGTCATCCCACCGATCTTTCTTTCTAGAAAAATAACACATCAATATCTTTACCTCATTCTTCTCAACCAGGCTCGTGAACATCTCAAAAAACTTATCATTCTCAGGAGAATTAGTTGATGTTGCTCCCCCATGCAGAATTAGATTTATATTCATGAAAACACTCCACCAGTTTCCGACATCAAAAATAACTCAATCTCTGACATTACCAAATTACATTCCTCTTCTGAAAATCTAAAATCATGCCCCAAACCTTCTTTTCTAACAACATGTGGATTAGCAGCATTTTTAACAATCTTTTCAGTTAGCTCTGGAGCTACAACTACATCATCTAGCGCAATAAAAATCATCAAAGGTTTGTGTATGTTTCTCACTTCCTCAACAGCTGAGTATTGGATGCCATCCTTAGAAAATGAATCTGGTATTTCAAAAACTCTATATTCTTGTGAGTTGTCAGGAAGATCTCTTTTAGATTTTCGTATCCCACCATTTTCCCAATGGGATTGTGATTGTAATCTATCTGGTGGTGGGCAGAGAGAAACTATCTTTGTTACTTTGTCATTTCTACTTCCAGCAATTATTGAGGTAAATCCTCCCATGCTATGTCCAATTAGAGTTATTTCTTCGCAGGCTTCGCTACTATATTTATCTATCACCTGATCAATCTGTTTTATGTAGTTAGATATTGTATATTCTTCTACATTGCCTGTTTTCCATAGATTACATGAATCTAACACCTCAACAACATAACTCAATTCTTCCAATCTCTTCTTGAATACTCTCATGTGGGTATATTCAGGTGAATCTAGATACCCTGGAAGTAAAATTGCCAATTTCATTTATTCTCTTCCAAGATTATCTCCAATAGTTTCGGGAACTCTCCATAACCACTCTTTGTCTGAAAGTGACCAGCATCTTCAAATGGCATAAACTTAGCATCAATTTTCTCAGCCAACTCGTTTCCTCTATCAAAGTCTAGGTAAGGATCGTTAGTTGACTGGAGTATTGTTATTGGAGCTTTCCCCTTGATCTCTTCATAAGCAAATCCTTCTACAAAGAATGACTCATGCTCGTTTGCCAAAGCAGGAAGGAGATAGTCCCAGGCTGCAACCATGTATGCAGATTTCAATTTGGCATCTTCTCGTTCCATATATTTCATGATTAATGAGTTGGATAGTGAGTGTCCCACAAGCACCGTCTCTTCGTCTGGCTCAAGTGATATTAGCTTGTCCATCCACTCATCTAGCTTGGGCATCGCAGAGTTTGGCATCGACGGTAGCTCTACATCCCATCCCTTGCTCTCCAGTTCTTTTGCCAGCCACGGCAACCACTCATCAGTCGGCTTCTGATCCCATCCATGAATAATTATTGCTTTCATTCGATTATTCTACCAGGTTCCCACCAATTCAGAAATGATACATTATGATATAGAAAAGTTGGCACTCTTGCCTGCCTGCCTATGGAGGGGACTATGTCAGAACCTATTATTCAACCATGAGGGTATTCAAAAACTTCAAATATTCATCTCGGTACACATCTCCAGAGTCACCGCCTCCATATTTATAATGCACACTATACAATAGCCCGTTCTTCACGAACTGCGTAGCTACACCCCGACTTTCAAAGCTATAATCATACTGCACAGCTTCAATTCCACTCACATTCATTATTTTTCTATTAGTTGCAATTTCATTACCTAACATATCATTTTCTAGAACTTCCTTTCCGCTCGGGTACTTCGCACGCTCAGCTTTTATTCTGAACTCTGCTCCTTTTTCAAGATAATGAATTCCTTCTCTGTTCATTGTGTAGTCTTTGCTTCGAATAGCTACATCATCAAAGATTTGTGGCACAGATTCTGGTGTTTCAATAATTTCTAATGTCCAATCACTTGGGTATTGGAAACTATACCCAGCTTGTGGATGGCGAAAAGACACCCACCCATCTACTACTTGATTTTCAGTAATTTGATAATCCTCACCACTGTTTTTTCGTTCATTTACGACCAATAAACTTAACCATAATCCCACTATCAACAATAATCCTACTAGAAACACTATTTTTCGGTTTGTCTGAAATTTCATGGTCATATAATGATGGTATCATTTTCTGACCAACGCTACAATTAATACATCAATGCCAGGTTCTAACCATCACGGAAATGATACATATTGATATATTAGTGTTGCCGGGCTAGGTGTCCCAGATCACTTCTTGTCTGGACACATTTCTCAGGCTCCTTCGGAGCTTGATGTGCAGACACCGAACCAAGGTTCGAGTCAATCCGATATATACAAAATAAGACGGATAGATCCGTCCTTATATTGTATGTTGCCGGGCTAGGACTCGAACCTAGATTACGACATTCAGAGTGTCGCTGCTTACCATTAGCGACCCGGCATCAGTCGATACCAGGTATTTTACTTTACTTCTTCTATTTTTTCACTGACTTAAGATACATCCACGCACCACCTAGTCCGGAGAGTAGGGCAACTAGCTTAACTAGCCCTCCCACCATCGGGATCATACTCACGACGTAGAAGAGCGTGAGCCCTAGCACAAACACTACCTTCTCATTCATCTTCTTCCAGCCAAACTGTTTCTGCAGGAGTGTTCCCACAGTCATGCTGACCCAGATCTTTGCCATATACATGTCAATCAAGAGTAGTACGCCCAGAATCATCGCTAGTGGTAGTCCGATCCCAGTAAAGGTCATAAGTAGTAATGCTGGGCCAGATAGCACAAGCACAAGTAATCCCCAGCCTAGAGCAGTGAGAAAATTCTTCTCAACTTGTTTCGCGACTGCCATGCTTGGCTTTTTGACTAACCAGAGTGACACTAGTCCAACCACAAGAGCACCCAGATAGCTAAATACGCCAAACCCAGCCTTCATTCCTGCGAGGGCTCCTTTTATCTCTTCTCTGTCTTTGTCCCAGTCCTTGCCTTCCATTGCTCGTGGAGACTCAGTTTGAATGGTCTCACCCGCAATCGTCGCACCTTCTGCGAGAGTTAGATCTTTTTCTGTCATATAGGTCAAGTCACCTGCAATAGCAGTTTTGCTCCCTAGAATAAGCTCTTCTGCCCCCACTCGTACCTCGCCGCCTACTGGGGCGTTGAGCTTGAGCATTCCGGCCCCTGCCATTAGATTGCGACCAACTGGCGCTCTATTGTCTAGCATTCCAGATCCCACAAGGAGTGATCCACCAATCGAGCTCGTATCATCGATAGAGACTGATCCGGCTCCTATCGTTACCCCGTCCCCTACATTTGCTCCCATAAGAGACACGTCCCCAGCTCCGATCCATAAGTCATCTCCGATCTCACCAGACACTGTCACATTGCCTCCACCTATCACTAGATCTCCCGTTATGACTCCTGACATAGTTACCATCGCACCTCCCACATACACATCTCCCTTGACAGTTCCTGCTATCTCAACAGACTCAGCTCCCAGATACAGATCATCCACAATCACCTCGTCTTCCCCAATAACAATAGCTCCAGTCTCCTGTGAGATTACCTTCGCGCTCACCGGTGCTGTTACCAGTCCCATCATTAGTAACATTGCTGCCAATATCTGTGTGATTTTTTTCATACACTCCTAGTATTAATTTGTATTCTCTCTACTATACCAAACTTGGTACAATATGGCAGAGTACTTAACTAACTGGAGATATATTATGAAAGGTTTTCTTAACTTTATCCGCGAGCAGGGGGTCATGGGACTTGCGGTTGGTTTTATTCTCGGAGGTGCGATCTCAAAGCTGGTGGCCTCACTCGTCAACGATCTGATTAATCCGATCCTAGGACTCGCACTCGGTGCAGTGGGCAATCTCCAGGATGCCTACTTCTCAATCGGATCAGCTCAAGTCATGTGGGGGAGTTTTGTCGCTACCATCATTGACTTCATTGTCATCGCCGCTGTAGTTTATTTTGGCGTCAAAGGTCTCGGTCTGGACAAGCTGGACAAAAAGAAGAAATAATAATTTTGCCAAATCCAACTACCCGGAAATTCCGGATAGTTCAACTTGAGGGAATTTTCAGGGAAAGTGCAAAATATGCACATTCCAATTACCCAACTGTTGCATTTTTTGCAACAGTTCAACCTCGATATTTACATAACACATAATTATTGTGAAAACTTTGATAATAACTTGCGAATGTGTATTGAGTTGTCAAGAAATACTTGACAACTGAAACGAATAATTAGGTTAGAATAACCTTATGAACCGATCCCTTCGCACCCTTATTTTTATCAATAGCATCTTCATTGTAGGCGCCAATCTCCTGGGCCCTCTCTATGCCGTCTTTGTCGAGAGTATTGGTGGAGGAGTAATCGAAGTCAGTTTTACGTGGAGTACTTTTCTCGTCGCTACCACCCTCACAACATATATTCTCTCTCGGTACGGTGATCAAATTAGAGAAACTGAATATCTCTTGATAGCTGGCTTCTTCCTTCGCGCCCTCGCTTGGTTTTCACTGATTTTTGTCTCTAGTCTTCCCCAACTTATTCTCGTACAGATTGTCATTGGCATCGGCGAGGGGCTTGGTACCCCAGCCTTTGACGTTATCTTTGCCGAACATCTAGATCGCGGTAAGCATGTCAGAGAATATTCTACCTGGAAGATCTACAGCAACCTTCTTGGAGCTCTTGCTGTGGGAGTAGGGGGGATTATCGTTGCTAACTATAGTTTTTCGACTCTGTTCGTTTTAATGGGAATATCTGCAACTATTGCTGGTTTCATTGCGCTTACCCAACCACGTAAGCTTTTATAGCAATTTCACTTTAATTTACAAAACTGCGTTTCATACAGTTTCTTCGCTGTACTGAGTGTTGACATCAGTATTATCACAAACCCAATCAGCGCAAACTCAACTCCATGCCATGGCAATCTTGATAGCACCACGCCAGATACTCCTAGTCCCAAGAAGCTAGTGAGTATTACCGAGCCACATGACGCACAGCCCACTCCCAGCAGACTACTCACAACTCCCATGATTCCCATCCCCGCTTCTTTCCCTACTCCGATTTTTTGCCTCATATAGTAGATCACGAGTGCAACTTGGATTCCCGCTAGCAAGGAGCTAGCAATGATCATCGCGATCGCCTCAGGCTGGAAGTTTGTCGCTATCGAACCAGTTAGTCCCGCAAGCAATCTATATTTTTCACCCCAGTCTAGTCGACTTGTTGTGATCGTGTTACCCACTAGTTGCAGGTTCGGCAACCATGCAGCCAGCATGATCATTAGTAGGGCGAGTAGGGTACTGATCACAGCGTACCAAGGGTTTTTGAGAACTTGCCAGACACTCCACAGATACTCTCGAGACTTCATTTTCATGATCTTAATGATACACTAAGAATTATATGGATAATCCCAAAGTTCTCAAAAACACTCGCGTTATCACAAAGTGTCTTTTTCTCAATGATCATGGTCAAGCTTTAGTTCTCAAAAGGGGTGCAGAAGATAATCATCGTGGACACAAATGGGATCTCCCTGGTGGTGGATACGAACGAGGAGAGAATCTCGCAGAATCAGCAAAACGTGAGGTCTTAGAAGAATCTGGTCTGCTTCTCAAGCAGTTTCAACCTCTATTCATCGACAATCGAATTGGAGAGAAGCTTGGCTTCTACTCAGGGGATCATGTTTTTGCATTTTGCTTGCTTGCGACTGAATGGGAGGGTGAACTCACCATCTCCGACGAACACATTGAGTACCGTTGGGTCACTCCGCAAGACGCACTAGAGCTAGATTACGGCAACGACGGTGGTTTCTTCAGCTCTTCCATTCGTGCCTATCTCAACCTTCAAGGTCCGACCTTGTAGGTTAATACCATTATTCGAATAGTAGTATTAGTAAATATATGAACAAAATCAAAGTAGATAATGAGAGTACAGCAGATAATCCAGTCGGGAGATTCATGGTGGCAGTTGGAGCAGTTATTGTTAACTCCGAGGGAAAAGTTCTCCTCATCAAGCGTAGTCAAAAACTGGACTGGCACCCAGGAGATTGGGAGATCATGTATGGGCGTCTCGCTCAGCACGAGGATCCAATCACTGGTCTCAAGCGTGAAGTAGAAGAGGAGCTCAGCATCGCAGTGACCCCACTTCAACCTCTCACTACATGGCGTATTTATCGCGGTCACGAAGAAACTGCAGAAAACGAATTGATCGGGATTACATATTACGCAACCACTGGCGATGCGCAGGTAACCATTTCTGATGAACACTCAGAATACCGTTGGGTTACTGCAGAAGACGCACTCTCACTCATCAAGATAGGTGGTATCAAGCGCGACATTAACGCATATTTGGACCTTCAAGGTCCGACCTTGTAGGGCCACTATCATAATCTGTTAAACTATTCCCATGAACACACTCACACTCATCATTCTTGCCACAACCCTGATTTCCTTGGGCTCGCTCGTCGGTGTCTTCACAATCTCGCTTAACCAAAAAGTTCTGCAAAAATTCCTCCTCAACCTCGTCGCACTCTCAGCCGGCACGCTCCTAGCAGGAGCCTTCCTCCATCTTCTCCCCGAATCAATCGAACAGCTTGGTAGCTATGCTCCTTTCCCGATCGCACTCTTCTCATTCATTGGTTTTTTCCTAATCGAAAAAGTTTTGCAGTGGCGCCACTGTCATGACGAAGAGCACTGCGAGGAGCACACCTTGGGTTACATGAACCTCATCGGCGACATGATCCACAACCTGCTGGATGGCCTAATCATCGCCGGAGCCTTCGCGACCTCCCCGTCCTTGGGCTGGGCCACCACTACCGCGATCGTTCTTCACGAAGTTCCTCAGGAAATCAGTGACTTCGGCGTTCTTCTCCACTCTGGCTTCACTCGCAAAAAAGCTCTCCTCCTCAACCTCATGGTCGGCT
>Ga0209142_1001377_pt1 | contig 13641 bp, 11 predicted proteins | sample SaaInlV_120m_DNA_FD_184678 | JGI IMG/M metagenome (GOLD analysis project Ga0209142, IMG submission 184678) | Marine microbial communities from expanding oxygen minimum zones in the Saanich Inlet - Saanich Inlet SI074_LV_200m_DNA (SPAdes) (version 2) | ecosystem: Environmental > Aquatic > Marine... | reverse complement strand
GCACTCTAAAATGCTTCTTATAGCCAAAATCTACTAAACCATTATACCCGCGCCATCCATCTGAATGGATAACGCTATCAATACTAGTCTTACCCTTGATAATCCTTTGTAGAGTAGCACTCTTACAGTTTGGTACTATTTCTGTATATACCTGATCACCTCGTTTTAACAAGCCAAAAACTATCGTTTTACCTCTGGCACCACGGCCGCGTTTTCCGCGAACGCGCCGTGCACCAAAGTATGATTCATCGACTTCAATCTGCCCCACTAGTGGAGCAGATTGAAGCATGGATAATTCCAGGATCCTTAGTCTAATAGCAGTCAAATATTTGTTAATTGTTTGTCTACTTAAGCTTGTTAAATGAGAGATTTGAGTCGCACTCAAATCCTCAGAAAATAACAAAATTATTTGCCTAAATTTAGCCTCTGAAATACGTGAACGATTTACATACTTGTTTTTTACTTTCATGACGGTACTTTAACAGGTTTTTAAACATGCTTAAGTTGTCATGACCCATTTTTTATTTTATCAACTTGCATTGCTATAACTACTAACCAATCTATTAAACAAGTAAGCCCCAACTAACAGGATGTCCTTTCTTTACATCACAATTTACCTTTCGGCCAAGAACTTTATCATAATACTTGGGCTTTAATCCCTCTCCAGGACGAACAATTCTCAAGTTATCTTTAGTAAAAATATCTCCTGAATTCATATCCTCTGCAATATAAAGTGACCTCCTAAAAATCTTAGATTTTTCCTCCTCTCCAATGATGCCATAAGAAATTTTTCCCAAGGATTCAAAAGCCCTCTTAGTTTCAATAACAAGCAATTCCAACTCATTTGGTTCTAATGAAAACGTACTATCTACTCCTCCATCATCTCTAGAAATAGTAAAATGTTTTTCAATTACTGTTGCACCATGTGCTACTGCAGCAATTGAAGTGCCGACACCCATAGTGTGGTCTGATAATCCAACCTCACAGTCGAACAATTCTCGCATATGCGGTATAGTCAATATATTACTACTTTCTGGGGTGGCAGGATAAGTGCTAGTACATTTTAGTAAGATTAAATCCTTACATCCAGACTCACGTGCCGCTACAACAGCTTCATGTATTTCTGAAACTGTCGCCATTCCTGTCGAAATAATTATTGGCTTACCAGTTGATGATGCCTTTTTAATTAAAGGCAGATGGTTGTTTTCAAATGAAGCAATTTTATAGGCTGGCACATTCAAATCTTCCAGAAAATCAACTGCTGATTCATCAAAAGGCGAACTAAAACACAGCATTCCTAATTCATTTGCTCTTTTCATAATTGGTTTATGCCATTCCCATGGAGTATGAGCTTTTTCATAAAGGTCGTACAAACTACTGCCACTCCACAAACTATCATTATCATTAATAAAAAAATCATTTTTATTAACGTTAAGTGTGATTGTATCAGCAGTATAAGTTTGTAGCTTTAGTGCTTGTACTCCAGCTATGCAAGCCGCCTCTACAAGCTCTAGTGCTCTTTTTAAAGACTGATTGTGATTACCTGACATTTCAGCAATAATAAATGGTTTTGAGTTTAAGCCTATATTTTTATTTCCTATTTTCATTTGGCATATTTTTTTTTAAATATTGAACAAGCTTCCAGATTTAACTATATCTAGACTTCTATCCCCTTCGTTCATAATAAGATCAATAATTGACATATACGGTATAAAGTCACCAAACATTTGAGTGTAAACCGGATGCTTGTATTTTTGAAATACAACATTAATGCCACACTTATTCAGCACCGTCTTATCAATTATGCTTTTCGCACCATTTGCGTCATAAAGTGTAGATATATTAACTTGATCACATATGTCTGCCACCTTTTCGGTGCTATTTGTTAATTTACCATCTAGTGTTAGATTTGAAGAATATTCAATGTCAATGCTAATACCCAATTGTTTACAAAAATACTTAATAAACTCAACCGTTAACTCCATAAGCGTAGAATATTTGTTCGTATATAGTGCGTGAAGAGAATCAGAGTATTTATAAAAAAACTTAGAGTTCTTGTAAGAGTAGAATATTGACAGCCAGTGATTAACCAATACCTTCTCATATTCGGATGATAAACAAATATCATAAATAGGTGTCTTTAGATGTGTGTTTTTTGTAGGTATAGATAGAAGCAACTCTCCATTTTTGTTCTTTATTCTATTACGATGATGCCATGTTTTTTTTACAAATTGAACATGGTCATATATTACAAAAATATCTGCTCTATCTATCATTTCAAAATATCCTAGCCATGGGATATACGTTGGCTGAAGAATCACTCCAGTCATTTAATTCACAACCCCCCAGACAACCACGTCACTATTTTTCACTATTTTATTATTTTCTAAATTTTGATAATTTATATTAAAAACGCTAAAATCTCTCAGATTTAACTCTTTGGTAAAAATATCCACAATCTCACTAACTTTATAGAATGTACAAAATACGCCTTTTTCATCAAATGTATCTAAAACATACGAGTTTTTACCAATTTTTTTTCCATTTCCATTTCTATAATCATCAATATTTCTAAACCTTAAAAATACCAAGGCACCAGGCTTCACAAGATTATTATTTTTTAAATTAGCTAGAAGGCTATTAAACTCATGCTTTGATATGTAATAGATACAATTAGCTAGAACTAGTATATCGGCACCAATATCTTTATATTTTTTACAAAAGCTTCTCATATCTAAATTATAAAATTCAAAACCATTAGTTTCATTTAACAAATTAAAATTAAAATTGGCATAATTAGTTAGTAATTTATCTGTATCTACACCAAATACTTTGTGACCATATTCATAACACAACATGAGATTATTACCATTAGAACTTCCAAGCTCCAATACATTTAAATTATCTATTAAGTGAAGTTTGTGTTTAAAAAAAAATTTTATAAAGTAGTCATCTGGATACTTTAATCCCTTAATCTTTTTTATATACATATCTATACATCAACAAAATGCAGTTGTCAAAAAATATTTTACATTGATTAACAACTATTATTTATCAATTTAGAGATTTTATAGGCATTTTTTTTAGAGAACCTAAAGTCATTAAATAAATTTATAATTCCAGAATGACTGTATTTTGCATTGGTATATTTGTCCTTATAATTGCAACCATACATGGCTCCAATATCTTTATAGTGTGAGCTTGCGAATAATCCTGCTTTAAATATTTTTTTCAACATATGTTCTTTATTATTTACAAAAATTAAAAATCTCCAATTTGAAAACTCTTCTTTCATTTGCACCTTATAATTTAATTCTTTTTTATATATATCATTAATTAATTCTTTGTGTTTTGTGACTTTTGGTAAAATATTTTTGATATATTTAGCGTATTCAGTAAAGCTATTATATAAATGGGTATCACTTCCAAGCCAATTATTATCAACATAATAAAAGCTTTTTCCATGCAGTATTGAGCTATTCATTTGTTTTGTTAATTGCATCAAATCGCTATTGCTAAATAACATATGCTGCTTGTCATATTTATAACTATCCTTTAAAAAACCAAATCCTCCCCACCCTATATCAACATATTTGGAATAGCCGGTGCTAAATATAATTAAATCGGCTTGTGATTGTTCAATATCATAATCAAAATCAGGTTTCTTTAAACACGAATCGTCTATTATAAAAATATTATCATCTATCTTTTTTATTTCTATAAATAAATTTGATGCATCATAATTTGTTCCATAGCTTTTAACAAATAGAACTCCTTTTATATTTTTATTTTTATTTATCTTTTCTAATAGAACGCCCTCATCGATACATAATGTTTTTAAAGATATATCAATAAAATCAAACTTAACGCCTGCTTTCAAAAAAATAGCTGGAACTATTGGACAAATATTCAAAGGTAATAAAAAAATACTGTCTTTTTTTATATGCCCGTATTTTACTAAGGATCGTAAAATATTATACAAAACTACAGAAGCCCTTACTTCAAACAATACCACTAATCTTCCTCATTACCTCGTCCGCTATAAGCTTGGCACCATTACCTTGCACTGAACTTGTTCCAGCTTTACTCATTTTTTTTCTTTCTTTTTCATCTTGCAAAAGAAAGAATTCGTTGCTCAAGTTTTTTAAAAGGTTTTTATCATCAAACCAGCCGATATTTTTTAAAAAACCAACACTCTCCCAACCGATAGTATCATCAACCGCATTATCAACCAAAATTATAGCGATTGTTGGAACCCCTATTTTAGCCAATTCATATAAAGTTTGACCTCCACTAGCAATCGCCACATCACTATCATACATACTCCTAGCCATAGATTCAGCGCTTGCTCCAATAACTATACTTGTATTTTTATCCGATATCTTTTTTATATTTTCTATATTTTTACAGCTACTTCCAATAATAACTTTTTTCTCAATATTTGTATAATTATCAACCAAAAACCCTAATATTTTAGGAGTTATATTTCTTACGTCACTACCCCCAAATGTTAGTAGTACTTTTTTAACAGTATTATTAACAACGTATTTAGGAGAATTGTAGAATTCTTTCCTAAGTGGAATATATTTACTACCAGTCAAGTAAGTAACATTTTTACTTGCATGACTAACGGTGGATTTCTTAAACCTATTGATAGTCCAGTCTAAAATAAAACCATTATTCACAATATTGTATTGCTTTTCATCATCAATATGAATTACATTATTATTTAAAGATAAAATTTTTAGAATATCTACTTTGGAAATTTTTATAGAGTCTATCAAAACAACCAAGCTATTCTTAATTGCTAACTCGTCTTTATAAAAATCACCTATACAATTAGTAACAGAAAATTTAAAATTATTAAGTGTATTTTTTATTGAGTGATCGCCATAAACAATAAAATTAATCTTAAAGCCTTTTTTATTAAATTCATTACAAATTGAAACACATCTAGTAATATGCCCAAAGCCGCTCTTCTTCCCACCTTCAGTTAGAACTATCATTGTTTTTTTCAATATTGACATAAGTCTTACCTAAATTAAAGATGCTATAGTTTCTGAAAGCCTTTCACCTTTTATACAATATGTATATTAATTTAAACGTACAAACCCATTGTGGCATACAGGGCCTTCAAGGATAGAGTTTATATCCATACCATCTTCACAATCTTTAACCAATGAAAAACATTCTCTTAAAGCAGAAATATACAAGTCAACATCACTCTTGCTATGCGCGGTACTTGAAAAAATTAATGGAGTAGAAAGAAATCCTTTTTTTAACATTTCTTGTGTAATTAGTGTTTTATACTCTAAATTTTTTTCACTATCAAACGCATATGATTGAACTGCCGGAAGTCCAAAAACTTTCAAATCAAGGTCGTACTCTCTAGCCAAATCTTGCCAATACCCTCTTATATTTAGACCGGTATTTGTAATTTTTACCCATGATTTTGTGCGTTCCATAACTTCTAATGTCTTTAAGGCCGCTGCAGGACCAATACGCTCTGTCCAAAATGTAGAGCTAATAAATGTCTTCTGGGCCGCCTGCATAAATTCTTTTCTACCAATACATGCAGAAATTGCATAACCATTCCCAAGTGCCTTGGCAAATACAGCCAAATCTGGATTAACTCCAAATTTTTTATGCAACCCCCCAAATGTCTCCCTAAATCCTGATGTACATTCGTCAAAAATTAAAATAATATTATTTTCTGTAGCAATATCTCTTACTTTTTGTAAAAAATTATTTTTAGGACCCTCACTTCTTGAGACTTCCATCTTAATTGCTGCAATTTCGCCATGATTGTCTTTAATTATTTTTTCTAATTGATCAACATCATTATAATCAAAAGGTAACGTTGTTCCGACTAAGCCTCTTGGAACTCCATTAGGCTGCAAACCAGGCAACAAATGACCATCAAGATTTTTATCACTATTTAAATTAGTAGATAAATACCAATCATGCCAGCCATGATAGCCACAAATTGCAATCTTATCCCTGCCTGTAGCTGCACGTGCAATACGAACAGCAATTGAATTTATTTCACCGCCAGATCTAGCAAATCGCACCATATCAGCCCATGGATGAATCTCAACTAACTTTTCGGCCAGATAAACTTCTTCTGGGCAGTTAAAAGTTGACATATTACCATCTTTAATAGCTCTTGATACTGCCTCATCCACCTCTGGATGGCCATACCCCAATGTATTAGTCCCTATGCCCATAATTGACATATCTATATACTCTTTGCCATCTAAATCCCAAACCTTGCACCCTTTTGATTTACTAAAATAAGCTGGCCATCCTTCAGGCAAAAACATTTCTGGCCTTTTAGATAGCAACATATTCCCACCAGGTATTATTTTTTTTGCCCGTTTCCAAAGTTTTTGCCCTGTACCCATACTTGCCCCCTCATTACGAATTAAGTGTTTATTAATAAAAAAAATATCTGGATTTGAATGTGTAAGACTCAATACCTCTTTCCAAGAAAAATCTAAACGTGGATAGAAGTGCTTAAAAATAGATTTAACAACTTTGTAATCTTCACACTCATCAACCGTCCAACGCTCATCTGAATAATCTACACTACTAGCTATATTTTTAATCTTAAAATTTCCAGAATTACGAATAAACGATGTAACATGCTCGCAGTCATATGATGTTTTCGCATCTCTCCATGCAGTTTTTAATGATAAGAATGAAAACACCTCAACATCCAACCCGTCAGGATATGTTGGTGGAATTGTATTGCATGCATAATCAGCATTACTTGATTTATATTTCCTAATAACATCATCTATAATTTCTGAATCAATAAGTGGGCAATCAGCTGTAATTCTTATCACTATATCAGGCTTATATTTTAATGAAGCTCGATAATAACGATCCAAAACATTATTTTCACTACCTTGAAATACGTCATAACCTTTTTTTTCAACATAATCTATCAAAGGCTTATTGCGCGGGTCTACTGATGTAGCCACTACAATTTTATCAATCTCTTTTGATTTAGCCAATCTAAAAAGTAGCGCGCCAATCATTGGAATGTCGTCACTAATAGGCAACATCACCTTTCCAGGTAAACGAGTTGATCCCATGCGTGCTTGAATTATTGCAACAATATACATGACATTAATTAAGATACTCTTTGAGAATTATTTTGGCTGCACGCCCACCTGCTCCACCTTTATATTCTGAAAAATAATTTTTAATCATTTCCTTGCGTGAAATCTTTTTTTCTTCCCATAAATTTATTATCGTATCAAGAGGTTGTGATAAGAAAGATCTTAATTTTTTATGGAAATTTCTATCGTCATCATCAAATACAAATACTCCTCTCGACACACTTATGTATGCATCATCTGTCAAAGGACTTTTATTCTTTTGATTAATAAAAATAACTGGCTTATTAGACATTACGACCCAGCCCAATGTACTAGTAGCACAAGCAGTTACAAGAATACTATGTTCAGAAATTAAATAGCGCATATCTATTTTTTCAGAAAAAAGCTCCATATTGTGAGTATTTTTTACGTCATTAAGTACAGGATCTACATCAGCATATCTACGATTATCTTCCGGATATGTCTTATAACGCACCATACATGGTAATTTACCAAACACTTCTATAATTAGACTTTGCTCATCTCTAGCTCTTCCATAATCTGTTTTTGATGATATGGAAAGACCCATATGATATAAATTAGTTGAAATATAAACTATTGATGGAGCTAACTTGTTTCTATCTTTAATACGATTCATTCTAATAAGACGCATAGGCATACCAATAACATAATGTTTAGCATTATTAAAGATTGTATTCTTCTCAATTTCTACAATTTTTGAGTTATAAGCAAACATAACATCAGATACACTATTATCAAGTCTTGTATGGTACATATTATGGTCTTTACTTATTTCTACTGTAACGCCATGTTGACTAGACATAAGAGTTATATTATTTTTTCTACAAACATAAGCTAATGCATGCCCCTTTATATTTCCCGGGGCATTTACTAACACGGACTGTTTTATTGTATTACTCTTTTTAACAACATTATTCCATCCGCCTGCCAATAATGAAAATTCCTCAATGCGATTTCTTATATAAGACTCGAATAATCCCACAACAACTTCTGTAGCAGACGGAACCACCCATTGCTCTATTTTTTCACGCATAATTGGCAAAATCATCTTATATATTTCATGGGAATTGCAATTCAGGTCTATCTTATCTTTGTCAGATAAAGAGCTGAGTTGAATTTTTATTATCTTAACTCCTCGTAGAGCTAAAGAGGACGCTATTTCTATATTCAATTCATTTTCATTTGGCATTAACACTTCTTTACTATATAGCCAACTGGGGAGTTTTTTTGTTATTTTTAATGTTAAACGGTAGATTATAGTCTCATACCCTGCAACTCTTAAACGCTTCCAATAAGAAACTCCTTTTGTAGTAAGAACTTTCCACTTATCATTGCGTAATATATATCTAACCACCGAGAATGATTGATTAGATGCTAGCAACTTATCCCATGGAGAATTCATTATTTTCCCCAAAGGTCCGGACTTACCATTCGTATCAATAAAAATTCTAGACTCTATAAAATCACTTTCTTCAAGGCAAGCTGCTTTGTAAACAATATCATGAAAATATAATATAGACTGAGAAATAGTAAGTGCCAATTCTCTTTCAACACCAGTAATATTCGATACTATTCTAAAAACCTCTTCAGTTAAACTTTGTATAGTGCTTTGGAATTCTTTTAATTCAGCAACAGTCCATCTATCTTCAACATTGACAATATTCTTATTCTTATTCCATAATATTGCCGGAGAGCTGGTCTTAATCAATGTCGTTCTTGAAAGTCCATTTTGGTAAGCCCATTCTAAAGCTTGCGAACTATCGCAGAATACAACACTATATTGAGATAAATCAATTGGGTCGGAATTACACTCTTTAAGCATATCTATACCTTCCAATTTGATGGGTTAATAAACATTGAATCATTAACTGATAAACTAGCAAATTTAGACGGGTTAACATATATTGATGTTGCATCAACAATTTCTTGTAAATGTCTCAATGTATTAACACCAACAATAACTTTATCAATCTCACTAATGCTATTTACAAATCCAAGAGCAAGTTGTAATGCGCTTATATTTCTATTATTTGCCTCATCATGAAATGATTTCAATTTTTTTTTAATAGGATCAAACCATAATGGAACACTATGTGTTTCCATTAAAAGTAACCCTTGAAGAAAAGCACTCCTTGCATGAATTTCTACACCATTTTGCTTTAATTTAACCAGACTCCCGTCATTAATAAGCCTCTGATCAAGAATATTAATAGGCAATTGTATTAAATCTATTGGATAATTATCTAATACGCTATTGATTTGTTCGCTATTGTAAATAGAAACCCCTATTTTTTCTACAATGCCGTTTTTTTTTAGCTGACTCATTGCATGGAAAATTTTCTCCCCTCCTGGCAGAAAAAGCTCATCACAATTATGCACAAGCAAGCCGTATAATCTCTCTTGATTAAATTGCTTACGTGCTAATATGAAGGAATTAAGCAATTTGTTGACATGGTTACTGTTAACAGTATTTCCTTTAAAATTTGGTGTTTTGGTAACAACATTCCATGATTTTTTATCAAGATAGTTACCAATTACTGTCTCTGAATCACCATAAGATGGTGCAGTATCAAGCATACTAATGCCATTTCTGTATGCACATTCTAATATTTTTTTTACTTCGGAGTTTTTTGTCTGACCTAATTTATTTGATATGCCATATTTCATTCCAAATTGAACTGTCCCTAATGCAATTTTTTGTACAAACGCAGAACTACCTAAAATAACATCTTTATTATTCATTAATACTGTGACTTATAACAACCTTTTCCCATCCAGTGTTGTCAAAATCTTTTCGAGTCAGTCCAAAAATTATGGAATCCTCATAAGCTCCATTTATATATGCCGATTCTTTTAGCACGCCTTCCCTTACTAGTCCAGCCTTCTCATTGCTTCGAATGGATGCAATATTATTAGCAATAACCCCAGAAAATACTCGATTTAGATTTAATACATAAAAGGAATAATACAGTAATAATATTAACACCTCTGTTCCTATACCTCTTCCTCTCATATTACCATTGCCAATTAATCTACCATATGAAGCATGACGATTCACCCAATCAATAGAACTTAATCGGACATTGCCGACATATTGATCATTATCTACCAAACACACAGCAAACATATATACTGATGGAGGTTGGGATTCATCTAAATACTTAACCAAATCATTATGTCTAGTTGGCTTCTTATGGACTAAAAATTTATTAACAGTAGGGTCATTAATCCAGTCCAACCATCCATTATCAATATCATCAATGCTAACGGGTCTAAAATATATTTGTTTTGTCGATACAATACCTTTCATTTAATAAAAACTCCCTAAAGTTAATTATTTAAAAAATCACCTACTTTGCTAACAATAAACTCTAACTCTGAATTGTTAATTAAATAATTCAGAGGGAGTGTAATAGTTTCATTGTAATACGATTCAGAGTTATGAAACACTTTGTTGTCATAATTTTTCTTATAAAAACTATGCTTACTTACTGGAATATAATGCACATTTACCCCAATTCCATTATCTATTAAAAATTGATATAATTGCTTTCTTATATTGCTCACACGTATTACATACAAATGGTGCGAAGAAGTTCTATCTTTTTTCTCCTTTAATACGGTAATTGGCATATTCTTAAATTGAATATCATACCATTTTGCAATCTCAGACCTTCTCAAAACATACTGATCAAGACGTTCCAACTGGCTACAACCAAGTGCCGCCTGAATATCTGTCATTCTATAATTAAACCCAAGCTGAATCTGTTCGTAATACCATGGACCATCTGGCTTGCCAATCATTTTGCTTATATCTCTAGTTATTCCATGACTTCTTAATAATTCCAACTTCTCAGATAATTGACGATTGTTAGTCATTACAGCACCTCCCTCACCCGTAGTTATTATCTTAACTGGATGAAAACTAAATACAGTAATATCAGAATATTTACAATTTCCGACCGCCTCATTTTGGTACTTTGCACCTATAGCATGGGCTGCATCTTCAATAACCTTAAAACCATATCGTTTACTTAGTTCATGAATTTCTTTCATATCACAAGACTGGCCTGCAAAATGTACAGGTATAACTATTTTTGGAAGGTTGCCTTTTTTATCTGCCTGTTCCAACTTTTCTTTTAACTTTTCTACACTCATCAACGCAGTATCAGGCTCAACATCAACAAAATCGACAGTTGCACCACAATAGAGTGCGCAATTTGCAGAAGCTACAAACGTAATAGGGGATGTCCATAATATATCTCCAGGACCCAAACCTAAAGCAAGGCAAGCAATATGAAGAGCTGAAGTGCAGCTATTAACCGCAACAGAATATCTTGCACCAGTATAAGAGCATAACTTCTGTTCAAATAAAGGTACAGCCGGGCCTTGTGTGAGAAAATCAGAACGAAGTACATTTACAACTTCCTCAATATCCTCATCTGTAATATCCTGTCTACCGTAAGGGATCATTTTTAAAATTCTTGCATATTTCTTAACAAAACATTATATGTAAGTATTGTAGTTCTGTATCTCTTCTATATTCAAGAAATGCGCATTGTCCCCAGAATTATACTGAAACCCTTGCTGAACAGGGGTGCCCTCCTCATTTAAACTATTTGAATTAAAGCTATTCTCCCTAGAGAAGAAAACAATACTTGGTTTAATTACAAAATGATCATCAAATTCAACTGTTAAATGTGAGTCATCTGATGGACACATAACCTCATGTAGCTTCTCACCTGGTCGAATTCCAATAATCTTGATTGGCAATTCTGGCGCCATTGCTTTTGCAAGATCTGTAATACGGACAGAAGGTATTTTAGGAACAAAAATTTCACCTCCTTGCATTCTCTGCAAACTCTTAAGAACAAAATCAACCCCTTCTTGCAATGTTATCCAAAAACGAGTCATACTCTCATGTGTAATTGGTAAATAGCCAACTTGTTCTCTAACTAATTTATCAAAAAGTGGCACAACTGAACCACGTGACCCAACTACATTTCCATATCTAACAACTGAGAATTTTGTTCTACCTCCTGCCATATTGTTAGCTGCGACAAAAAGCTTATCAGAAGCAAGCTTAGTTGCGCCATAAAGATTAATAGGATTTGCCGCCTTATCAGTAGATAGTGCAATAACCCTTTCTACGTTATTAGCAAGCGCTGCATGAATAAGATTTTCAGCACCATGTATATTCGTTTTAATGCATTCCATAGGATTATATTCAGCTGCTGGAACCTGTTTCATTGCTGCGGCATGAATAACAATATCTATACCGCGCATTGCCTCTTGCAATCGATCTTTATCGCGCACATCGCCAATAAAAAAACGTATGGAGCCTTTAAACTTATCAAACTTCATTTGCATTTCATACTGTTTAAGCTCATCCCTAGAATAAATTACAATTCGCCTAACCTTGAATTTTTCTAGCAATGTGTAAGCATACTGGTGACCAAAGGACCCAGTGCCACCCGTAATCAAAATTGATTTATTATTTAGCATTTGTTACTCTTTAATTTAAAATTAATATATTGCACAAAAGTGCTGAAAACCGCACTATTTTAGCACTGTAAGTTAATCAACACTCGAATTTTATTCATGGTAATTAAACACATTAAAACCTTTTTCCTCACACAATTTATCTTTTTTAGCTTCTTTTAAATCCACTGTCATCATTTCTTTTACAAGCTCTTGAAAAGAGATTTTTGGCTGCCAGTTAAGTTTGTTCTTTGCCTTTGTTGAATCACCCAGCAATGTTTCAACTTCTGTGGGGCGGTAATATCTCTTATCAATACGAATAATAATGTTATTAGTTTTTGTATCAATGCCCACTTCACCCGCACCTTCTCCCCTCCATTTAATCTCAATATCAACTTCTTTAGCTGCAATCTCAATAAACTCACGGACAGAATGTTGCACACCTGTAGAAATTGTAAAATCTTCAGGCTTATCCTGTTGCAACATAAGCCATTGCATTTCAACATAATCTTTCGCATGACCCCAATCTCTCTTTGCGTCAATATTTCCTAAGTAAACGCAATCTTGCAATCCTAATTTTATCCTTGCCAGAGCACGAGTAATTTTTCTAGTAACAAATGTTTCACCACGAATAGGGCTTTCATGGTTAAAAAGAATACCATTACAGGCATAGATTCCATATGCCTCACGGTAATTAATAGTTATCCAATATGCATAGAGTTTTGCTACTGCATATGGACTCCTTGGATAAAATGGAGTAGTTTCAGTTTGAGGCGTCTCTTGCACTTTACCATAAAGCTCTGAAGTAGATGCTTGATAAAAACGAGTTTTTTTCTCCAATCCTAATATACGGATAGCCTCTAGAATCCTCAGTGCACCAAGACCAACGGTATCAGCAGTATATTCAGGGCTTTCAAAAGATACAGCTACATGAGATTGAGAACCAAGATTATATATTTCATCTGGCTGAATTTGCTGAATAATACGTACAAGACTCATAGAATCAGATAAA
>Ga0209142_1001372_pt1 | contig 13686 bp, 13 predicted proteins | sample SaaInlV_120m_DNA_FD_184678 | JGI IMG/M metagenome (GOLD analysis project Ga0209142, IMG submission 184678) | Marine microbial communities from expanding oxygen minimum zones in the Saanich Inlet - Saanich Inlet SI074_LV_200m_DNA (SPAdes) (version 2) | ecosystem: Environmental > Aquatic > Marine... | reverse complement strand
TAATGGTTTTAGCTAAATTAATTAGACTCATACTATAGTCAACCCCCCCTACAGTATGTTTTTGTAAATACAATGAATATACAAATGCACCACTGCCGCAACCAACATCATAAATAGTATCGCTAGCGTTTACACCAAGCCTCTTAAAATGGTCCTGTGTATATTTTTCCCAATCCTCTAAAGTGAAACTTCCAGCACCACTATCAAAACCATCTGCTTTTATTAAACATTCAAGCATGATTTGATTGATTCTATCACCCTTATTCCAAATTTTTTTCCAATTATTCATGGTTAAAATTTATTTACCTTTACTATTTGCAATGGCGGTCTTGGTGTTTCATTATCAATACCGCACTTAACATGCACAAATTTCAACCCTTTAACATCTTTAATAACCGAGTTAAGGCTGTCCACTGTTTTAACCACATCAGCAGTCACATAAAAACCAGAGCTCTTGGCAATATTGATATAATCTAAATGTGCTTGATAAGTATTTTGACCACCTGTTGATTTGTTTTGCTCATTATCAAGAAGGATATAAGTTAAATCGACTTCATCCGCATATCTACCAGCTGTAGTTAAACCACCCATATGCATGACAAATTCAGCATCACCACCACAAACAATAACTCTTTTGCCCGCTTTGGCGGCGCCAAAGCCGATACTTAATGCCCCACCCATATTACCAGCCATATAAAAATTATGCGTATCCGGCATAAAACTATACATTTCTCTTGCTGCGTTACCTGTTGTACCGATAAACAAGACATCCTTACCCTTGAATTTCTCGTTCAACGATATTAAGAATTCACTTCTGGGTGTGTAGGCCGATAAATCAAGCACATGTTCATTTTTCAACTTAACTTTATCAAAGCTATCTTTTTTAATAACACAAATTGTATGATTTTCATTGCAGTCATTAATTTGAGCAATGGCATTATCCAAATCTTGATTATCCAAAATATGCTGTTGGTATCCATAAGCGTTAATCAGTTTTGGCAACTTAGTTGCAAGATGCTGGTGCTGTATCTCACTGTCACCATTTTTGTAAGTACGCCAACTAGTAAGGATGGGAAATGTAATGCCGTAAGGTTTTAATAGGCTAGTAATACAACTTGCCATATTAGTTAGCCCTGATGACTGCACAATCACAATTGGATTTTTACCAGCCATCTTAAGGCCGGCAGCAATAGAACAGGCTACAGCCTCACTGGCTGCTGGTAAGTACTCTATGTTTTTATTATTAATTGCCTCATTAATGACATTTTTTGCAAAACTACAAGGAACAACACAAAGATGCGTATAATTGTTCTCTATTAAAGTATTAACAAAATCTACTGTATTAAGTGCCATTATTTTGTACCAGGAATGAACTCCAGTATTTCTTTAATACTCATACAATCTGGCTCAGCCTCAAGACTCCTACCATTTTCAAGCACAGATTTTGCAACATTTAACATTGCAGGATAGGCAGCTCGCAACATATGGTTTGCTGTTACAACAACATTTACGCCCATCTCAATAAATTCTTCAATTGTTACCGCATTAAAGCTGGTTGGAACAACTACAACTGGTGTTATTGTATCAGTCGCCCTGAACTTTTGCATAAATTCTATAATTTCTGCAGGATCTTTGTGTCGAGAATGGATCATAATTCCATCTGCACCTGCTTTAATGTATGCCTCTGCGCGAATTAAAGCATCTTCCATACCCGCTTCCAAGATAAGCGACTCAATACGAGCAACAATCATAAAATCATCACTAATTTGGGCTGCTTTACCGTGTGAAATCTTATTGCAAAAATTTTCAATACTGTCTTGGGTTTGTGAAACATCATTACCAAATAAAGAGTTCTTCTTAAGCCCTGTTTTATCTTCAATCACAACAGCGCTAACCCCAGTTCTCTCCAAACTTTTAACGGTAAATTCAAAATGCTCTGTTTTTCCACCAGTATCAGCATCAAAAATCATTGGCTTAGTAGTTACTTCAAACACATCATTTACAGCATTAATGCGTGAAGTCATGTCAATTGCCTCAATATCAGGCTTACCTTTTGCTGTTGAGTCCGTCAATGAACTAGACCAAATACCATCAAAACTTACATTTTCACCATTACGCTCAACTACTGTATTCTCGGCAATTAAGGCGCTTAGCGCATTATGTGCTTCCAAGATACGAACAATAGGCTTGTTCTTAATCAGCTGCCTCAAACGGCCAAGACGATGCACGGTAGTTACACCCAGTTTCATCAACTGGTTTTTTAGATTTTTATCGCTAATATCAGAACTATACTTCACCTCTATCAACTCACCACCCCACTCACTCAATAAGTCAATCACTTCTTGTCTATATTTAGATTGCTTACCGTCCTTCCAGTCATCACCATGGACCACGAAATCAGGCTTTATCTTGGTAAGATTATCTTTGTAGCTTGCGCTTTCTTGTGGCACAACATCTACTACCATTGAAAGACTCTTAACAACATCTGCACGCTGCTGGTATTTAAGATACACAGTATCATTTAATTCATTAATCGCTGTTGATGTTAGCAAACCAACAGTAACGTCACCATATTTTTTCGCTTTATTGAGAATATTAATATGACCTGCATGTAATAAATCTGCAATCATTGATACGTATACTTTTTTCACTTTATCTCCTGTTTGAATTGGGCCTATATACATATATACAATAAGCCAATCTTAAATTTAAATTATTTTCATTAATTCTAGCAAATTTCGAACTTCCACTCTTATTATGTACGGAAAAATTGAAGGGTATTTAACCTTGTAATCTTTTAAAAAAATTTTATAAAAATTTCTTTTTTCTTGAATCCAGTAAGATTTATTTACTTTCCCAGTGCTTTCAATATGCAATCTATCAAAAAGAAGAGGTTTGTTTACAAACTTAACTTGGCCGCCCATTGATACCCTAATCCACATATCAAAATCACCAACTAAATTGTAATTAGGATTAAACCTCATTGTCAAGATTGCTGATGATTTTAATATTACAGATGACATTGGAATAAAGGGTGATAACAACAATTTATTTGTCACATTTCCAGAGTATTTATTTGAATCTTTTTTAGAAATATTCTTACTATTATTATCAATAAAATTTCTCTTGCAGTACACTAAAGATGTCTTTTCATCAAAAATTTTAATCTGCTCTTCAATCTTTGAATGGTGCCAGATATCATCTGAATCTAGAAATGCAACATATTCACCAGAGATCATATTTAGAGCTACATTTCTTGCTTCATATAGCGGAATTGTAGCATCCAAAGTCTTGAGTTTAACTTTCAAACCTGCCCGATTCAAAACAACTAAAGACTCATCACTAGAACAGTTATCTATAAAAATAACCTCGATATTTTTATATGTTTGATACTTGATACTTCTTAAAGCCTCAAGAACATATTTTTCACAATTGTAACAATTTATAATAACTGAAACTAGTGGATTTTTTTCATTATTCATATGGGAGTTAATTTTACACTTTTTTTAATCGATAACTTCCAACTTACAGCCATTATTAATGCAAATAAAATATGGGTAGCCTGATTAGATAACACAGGGTAATGCATAGAGCCTAGCAACATAAAATATACGAAGACTTTAGCCTCCTTATCAATGGCGCGTATCACCCACGTGTAAAAAAAAATCATTAGCAAAAGTCCAATTATTCCGGATTTATTTAAAACAATTGTTAATGCTGTATCAATATTACCGACATTTTTTTTTGGATCAGCACCAAGAAATAACTCAACCAAATCTAGATCTTGATAATCAGAAAAACCTTTTATTAGTATATCAATATTCCATAATATATTATCCACGCTTATCTTTTCTATCCCCAACCCATTAGGAAAAAAAAATAATAGGGAGAAAGATATTAAAAAAATAGCAACAATAAAACCAGCAGATTTCTTAAGCAAGAGATAAGAAACATAGGTGACAAAAATAATATAACCGATTCCACTACCGGCAATCAAAACTATAATCAAAACAGATAGAAATAACAATACTTTCATATAATTTAATACTGGCTTTCTATTTGTATCTATATTTAATTTACCTGTGCAATCAACCGCAATATAAGCTAATATTGGCAAAATAGAATTAATTGTATATTGCCCAAAAAGCCCTAGCGGTCTATAACCTACCTGATTTATGCCTATACTTTTATAATGAGACGATGCTTTATTGGCTAGTTGGTCATAAGAAATTCCTTGATATATTAATTGAAAATATTCATATCCAAAAGCGAACAAAGATCCAATAATTATCATATACGCATATATATGAAGAAATTTAATCAAATCACCTTGATGACTAGAAATTCCTAAAAAAAATACTAAGTAAACTGCAAAAGATGTAAACATATATAGATACCAAATTTCCATTGAACCGTAAAGAAAAAAATCAATTACAACAAGAAAAAATACTACTATCAGATATATAGTGGTAATTTTTACATGATAACTAAACCTTACTTTATTGGCAATTAGAAATACAGTAAAAAGTAGACATATGTATATCAGGGGAATTATTGACGGAGGTGCGAAAAATACCACTAAATATGTACTTGTAAAAGATATGGTGAGAATATAAAGAAAAAATGGAATAAGAAAAAATATCATTTGTAGTAAGAGATTACCCTATCCAATCCTTCATTAAGGCCTACTCTTGGTTTCCAGCCTAATATTCTCTTTGCTTTTGAAATTTCGGCAAATAACAACATATTTTCACCAACTCTATACTCAAATTTCCCAAACTGAGGGGCACCTGATCCGATTTTTTCTTGTATTGTGGAAACAATATTCCTTACAGAATTCGGCTCACCTGTTGCAATATTAAACACTTCGCCATAGGCGTAGTCATTTCCAATTGATAAAAAAATAGCATCAACAATATCACTAATAAAACAAAAATCTCTCAGCTGCTCACCAGGAGATACTGGGAACTTATCATTATTCAAACATCCTTGTATAACCTGTGGAATAAACCGACTAGAATCTTGACCTGGACCATACACAAGAAAAAGGCGAAGAATAATTACTGGAAAATTTTCAGTGACATACAACATTTGCAATAAATGCGTTGCAGCTGTTTTTGCAAAAGAATATGGGGATATAGGCGACTCTCTCTGACATTCACTCTGTGGTGATAAATTACCTCCATATTCATCACTACTACCAATTTGGATAAAACTTTTTAAATGATCCTTGTTTATGCAGTTTACTAAATTCTTGACACCATTAAAATGAACATTGAATATCTGATCACCACCTTCAGTGTAATTTGAATGATCAATATATCCACCTAAATTTATTACATAATGAAGAGTTCTTCCATTTATTTTATTAAATAACTCCCCTTCCAGGGTTATATCTACAGATATGTATTCAACATCATTAATTCTACCAAGTAAAGGGGTTGCATTTTTTGATAATACTAATACATGAAATCCGAGATTTATAGCCTCTCTAGTTATATGCATTCCAATGAAGCCGGTACCGCCAACTATCAATACACTCTCTTTACCACTCATACATTATCTCATTCAAGTCAACATTTACCGCCTCATCCGAATCATGCTCAATGTTTGATATATTTAGTAGTATATTATTTCTTTCAATCCCTCTAAAGGCAACCCACAACCCTTGTTCAATTGTCAACCTTTGGTAATTTCTCTGAGATAATTTTATTGTATAAAATTTTTGTATATTATCATCATAAATAACAAATTCAATCTCCCCAACTGGAACTACTAAATTTAGGGTCATTTTGTTATGCTTTTTCCACCCTTTGATATCGTCTTTCTTTATAGTAGAAAAATACGCTTCACCAAATCCAGAAAAACCTTTATCACTTCTTTTCATAGCATGAAAAATATCACCCTTTGAATTATAGATCTGCTTTAATGGTGTTAAGATTACTCCGTCCAAACCAAACCTTTTTCTTGAGCTATATATTCGTATTTACGGATTTGATTTATAGTTTTATCTAAAATATCATTGTCGCCATTATAGAATTCATAATACCACTCACTAGTAAATTTAATCGTGTCTTTGTATTCTAAGTTTGCCTGCCATTTTAAATGAGAAAGTGCCTTATCACAATTAAGCTTTAATAATCCAGCCTCATGAAATGGAATATTGCCTGTAATTCTAAATGCATCATCATGATCAAAATTCCAATATTTACTTGAGTCAACTAACAACTCTTGAACATTTCTATTTTGTTCAGCACGTGGCCCAAAATTAAAGCCTTCACCATTTAAACTGATATCAATATAAAGCTGCTGCCCCAAACTTAAATAACCACTTAAAGGCTCTAAAACATGTTGCCAAGGTCTTGTTGCTTTTGGGCTACGAATTTCAACTTTATCACCCTTACTCCAGGCAATCATTGCATCAACTATAATTCTATCTTTTGCCCAATCCCCCCCGCCAATGACATTACCCGCTCTAGCTATGGATAAACGCACATTGGATTTTTCTAATTTAAAAAAAGAGTGATAATAAGATTTAATAATTAACTCTGCTGCACCTTTTGAGCCACTATAAATATCTTTTCCACCCATGGCGTCATTTTCTTTATAGCCCCAAATTTGCTCAACATTGTCATAAGCCTTATCGCTGGTAATAATGATAACTACACACCGTTGATTAGACAATCGCAATGACTCCAGTATATGAGTTGTTCCAATTACATTTGATGAGATTGTTTCTAGTGGCTCTAGGTAAGAAGTAGAAACAATCGCTTGAGCTGCAAGGTGAAAAATAAAATCTGGCTTTTCTTGATTGATAATTTTACTAAGCGCATCTAAATCACGAATGTCAATAAGATGATGTTGAATTTTTTTTTCTAATTCTAGCTCTTCAAACATAGCAGGCGCAGTTGGTATGTCTTTAGAAATTCCAATAATATTTGCCCCTAAATCTAGCAACCAAGTTGTAAGCCATGAACCTTTAAATCCAGTATGCCCTGTGATTAAAACTTTTTTATTTTTGTAAATATTATTAAACATCCCACACCATCCAAGGTGCAGATCCATTATCGAACATCTCATTGAGTTTTATTTTATCTCGAAGTGTATCCATTGGCATCCAAAAGCCATCATGTTTGTATGTATTTATTTCTCCATTTTCCGCGAGATTTCTAAGTGGCTCTTGCTCAAAAACAACACCATCATCATCATCAATATAATCTAAAACCTCCGGCTGACAAATAAAATACCCTGCATTAATCCACGAACCATCCCCCTTAGGCTTTTCTTTAAACTCTAAAACTTGATTATTTTTATCAATATTTAACGCACCAAATCGGCCATCAGGCTGGGCCGAGGTCATTGTCATCAACTTACCATGTTGTTTATGAAAATTAAGCGTTTTTTTAATATCAACATCTGCAACACCATCTCCATAAGTCAGTAAAAAAGCTTCATCTCCGATATGGTGTTTAGCTTTCTTGATTCTTGCTCCTGTCATTGCATTTAAGCCTGTATCAAGTAAAGTAACTTTCCAGGGCTCACTAGAATTATTATGCACCTCTATATTTCCACTTGAGACATCTATTGTTACATCACTTTGATGTAAGAAGTAATTAGCAAAATATTCCTTAATATAATATCCTTTATAGCCTAATAATATGACAAACTCATTAACCCCATAATGAGAATAAGTTTTCATAATGTGCCATAGGATTGGCTTGCCGCCAATGTCCACCATTGGCTTTGGCTTGATGTCTGTTTCTTCACTAAGACGTGTTCCAAAACCGCCTGCAAGTATTAATGCTTTCATATTTTTTTATATTAATTCAAATGTTTTAATAATATTTTCTTCACTTGGTTCGATAAAAAAGTTATCTTTATACCAGTTGGAAATATCTTTTATTTCACTTATATTTTTACTTCTAAATTCTAGTAGAATCTTCATTTTTCGCTCCACTTCAATCTTATTAAACGCGATATCCCACATCTTCCCTTTGCCCATACCTACTAAAGGATTGGTCATCAATTCATCTTCTTGTGCAATAACAATAACACTAATACCACACGCAATCGCCTCAACTAAAGAGCCTGTAGCCGAACCAATAACCAAAGCAGTTTCGGGAAATAAATTATAAATATCTCTATTTGTTGACTCAATATTAACACCCATAACATCTAGGAAAACATCAACATTGATTACAGGGTGACTCTTAAAAAGTACACTACCTAGATTATCAACTAATTTTAACATATTTATCGTCTCATTAATAAAATATGAGCCTAAAAGAACTACACTAGACCCTGATTTCTGACTCTGATATTCAAAAATATTTTGATATCTTAAAGATACACCCAGTTGATAATCAATCTCTTCTCTTTTTAATAAGTAATAACTACCATTTACCAAAACTTTATTTGGAGCAGAACCATTAACTTCATCAACATCCTGAACATGCATATTAAAGTAAACGGGATAGTTGACTAAGAACTGGCAAGCATACACTTTTATGTCGCTATTTCTTCTAACAGCATAATTGAATGATCGCTCTATAACTTGAAACTCTGACCAAGAGTATATTTTAGAAATATTACTTATCTTGGCTATATTTTTACCAAAAATATACCGACTAAACGCATCAAACCGTTGCTTAGAGATATCTCTTAGCAAGTGATTATTAAAAGATATATCTTTTTTATCTTCTTCTTTAACAAGTAGTTCAAGTGTTTTAAAAGGGTAGCACAGAACCAGCCAAACTAATTGAAAGAAGTCTTTTACTGATAAAAATTCAAACTCAAACAAAAAAATATTTGTATCTTTATTAATGACTTGAAAAAAAGCTTTAAGCTGCTGATGCAACTTAAAAGGATTCCAGCTCAATCCATATAATCTCGGAATGAAGACATGCTTTATATTTTTTTTCTTTAGGATAGGATATAGAGCAGAAAAGTAATTGTCATTAAACTTACCTCCTTTAACTACACTATCAACCAAGACAAATACATCTAAAACCAAGTCTTGTTGCGTAACTTTATATTTTTTTTTATATAAAAACTTATAATAAACAAAGGTCTGAATGTACTTAGAAAATGCTAAAAAATGATGAATATAAAACTTAATTACATTAACAAGAAATAGCTTCGTTTTATTCTGTCTACTAATTTTTTCAAATAGGAAGTCTTTAGGAAAGTTTGTCACATAGGGATTAATTATTAGAGTTGTATTAATAATGCTATAAATATCAACTTTTTTTTGCCGCTTGATGCCACTAATATAAATGTACAAACTTTCAATTTTTAACATAATTAATAACTATCAGAATTTTTTAAAAATAAGTAATCTGACAAGACTCGCCCCAATAAGATATTTTAAATTTAAGTTATTTCTTGATTTAATGTCTGCCACTATACCCTGGCATCAACTTATCTCCTTTCATTTTATCAATAACATAATCCAAGTCTTCTGCTGTATCTACACTTATAGAGTCACTGTCAACATGAACAGCTTTTATTGTGTACCCTTTTTCTAAAATCCTTAAATATTCATTGAATTCAATTTGCTCTAATTTACTTTTTTCCCATTTGGAGTACTGTAATAAAAAATCTTTTCTAAAAGGTACGATATGATATGCCTTTAACAATGCAGGATTCTCAACTCTTGCATCCGAGGGAATGTCCGCTCTAGAAAGATACATAATCTCATTATTTTCATTCAGTACAACTTTAATATCGGAAGGGGAGTTTCTTTTATTAAATGGATTAACCAATATAGCAACATTTGTTTGAGGGGATTCTTGTAATGCAGATACAACCTTATCAATATATTGTGGATTAACTAGGGCCTCATCACCCTGCACATTAACGATAATATCAGCCTCTATAGTTTGTGCTGCTTCAGCAATTCTATCAGTACCTGTTTGGTGCTCTGAAGAAGTCATAATAACCCTACCTCCAAAAGATTCAACCACTTCTTTAATTTCAATACTATCAGTTGCTACATAAACTTCATCGAGTTTTTTCGAAAATAAACACCTTTTGAAGACGTGGACAATCATTGGCATACCAAGAATATCTATCAATGCTTTTCTAGGAAGCCTAGACGACTCTAACCGACTAGGGATAATAGCAACTACTTTACCCATTAACCAGCCTCGTTCATAAACCAATTTGAAATATCTAGAACATGCGTATGAATAATTGAGCTATCCACCTCATAGGTAATAAATTTCATTCCCATATCGAGCAACCAACTAATATCATCTTTACTTTGAGGTACAAAGCCACCTGCGTACTTTCCACTTTTATTAACTAAATCAACACCTTGTTTAATTGCAGCAATTACTTCAGGATTTTTAGTATCTCCTGGATGTCCAAGTGCCTGTGATAAATCATACGCACCAAAATAAACAACATCAATATCTTCAATAGACAGAATATCTTCAAGAGAATCTAGCCCTTCTTTGGATTCAATAATGACAATATTAATCGTTTCATTGATAGCTTTCTCAACATACGCATCAATATTTTTATTTGTAAAGCCCCCTGCTTTTGAGAACGGGGTAAATCCTCTACTGCCCTTAGGATGGTATTTTGTTATGCTCACAAAAAAATCGGCAGATTCTTTAGAATCAATATGTGGAACCACAACCCCTTTGGCACCTTGATCTAATACTTGCAATGCCATCCAATCGCTATTGTCAGGTATACGAACAAGTGGCGTGCAGTTTTCAGATGTTTCACAAGCAGAAACATGTAAATGAATTTGGTCAATTATAAAAGGACCGTGCTCTAAATCAATGATTTGAAAATCAAGTCCTGATTGAGCAAAAATCTCGGTAACTAAAGGCGAGGCAAGCGTATTCCATGTACCCAAAACAGGCTTACCACTTTTTAACTTTTCTTTTAATTTATTACGATTAAACATATATTTCAATAATCCACCTGAACACTCTTAAGACTATCAACAACAAAACAATCTAATTTATCAAATGCAATAACATCTGACAAACCTGTCAAAACACCGATATTATAGCCCACTTCTGCCGAAACCCCCATCTGGATATCAACTGGATGATCTCCAATGACAACAGTCTTACATTTATCCACTCTACATTTTTCGATCACTGCTAATGCCAAATCTGGTGACGGTTTGGTCGATTTAACTGCATCTCCGCCAATAATTTCACTGAAATAATGCTCTATACCGAGTGCATTCATAGCCAAGCGGGCGCGACTGGTTATATCTGTTGTTGCTAACATTATAGTTACACTGCACCGATTCAAATCATCTAGTAGTTGCCCCACATATGGCAGTAATTTCAATAAGGGTAATATATTAGCTGAAGTTTTCTGATCAACTTGTAAAAATATATCTTCTATTTCATCATTGCTAATATTTTTTTTATTACGTCTTACAACCTGAGCAGCAACATTAACGATAAAAGACCGAGGTTTAATACCTACCGGACCTTTTTGCTTTATTTTCCCTGAGATTAAGTCAACGCCCATAGCATCAATTAAATCACTTCGTATCTGATCTGAGTTAACATCAAAAAACCATTTTTTCACAATTAATGTAGCACGCATCTTAATCATTGATGACCAATAATGGTGTACATCAATCAATGTCCCATCCTTATCAAATATAACCGCCTCTATATCTAATGATACAACCTTGCCATTGATTGATAAACTACTCATTTATCTCGCCAATATTTTTTTTTACTAAATCTTTAGAAATTAGATACCCCTCTTTAATCAAATCTTTGTTATTATAAAAATTGTCATCATCCACTATATGCTTAACAATCTTCCTTGCAAATGTTCCTAATGACGCGCCTTGAAATTTAACACCAACTTGTTTAGCTAATAATGCAGTTAATGAATTAGTCCCGCCAGATAATAGCTGATTAACTTCATTTTCTTTTTTATAAATGAGAATGTTTTTTGCTTTTCTCAACTTCATGTTAAATTTTTTATTCAATACATCGGCAGTCGCAACTGCTTGTAAAGTAGTATTAAAATCATCTTCACCTCCACTCATTGGATAGCCATCTGATTGAATAATAAGACGCTTTCCTGCAATTTCTTTTGCTTTTTTAACTCTATTTTCAAAGGCAAAATTTGACAAATGGAGTCTATCTAAGCACATAGAAATATGTCCATTTGGATTGATTTCATTAATCATTTCCCACTCTTGCATAATCATTTCATCATCTGCAACGGCAGCGTGAAGCTCAATTTGTTCAGCACCCGCTTCAAGACATTTTGGCAATAACTCTCTCAATTCCCTATCATTATGCTCATAATGAATAATATCTTGTCTTGGACAAATTGCACTACAATTGCCACACCCAATACATTTTTCTTTAATAACAACTAAGCTTGATGGAATTGCATCTGTGGGGCATACGGGGATGCATAAATCACACTTAAGACAAGTATCTAGATTGATATAAGATTTACGCACATGGTGATCACCTGGCATACCAACACTCACCATAATAAACGGCCGTATTGCTAAATTCACTCCAAGCCCTTTTGCTAGTTCAAATGCAGTATCAATACCTTCCATACAAGCAGAGACTACATTTATATTTGCAGAGACATCCATTCCCTTGGCGCCAGCTAAAGTATATAAAATAGTTAATCTTTTAACTTCTTCAGCATCTTCATTACCAGCTCCACAAACTAATTTAAAATATTTAGCCTTGTTAAGTAAATATTCCATTTGTTCAAATCTTGTCATATTCATTTTCCAAAAATACCAGTATAAACAGAAGGTGTTATCAATTCAATGTTGATAGCATTTTTTAACTTTAATAAAGAATCGTTAACAATTTCATTTAATTCTTCAAATAAATTTTCATTAGAAACCATACTAGTTTCATCATAGGCATAATTATTTTTACCTATTTGATACCCATCCAACCCTGCTATCTCTACTTTTTTGATGTGATTTAAAATTAAATAATTGATCATTAGTATTGTAACATTGGTGACAAAATTCTTTTTAACATAAGCAATATCTTTTAAAGATATCACCGCGCCTGTTAAGGCTTCACTACTAACATTGGTTGTAATAACTTGCTTTTCCAATGGCAGTTCATCTGTAAATTCATCAAACCTTTGCTGGTTTGAAAAAAAGTAATAATCACAATTAAACTGAGGCTTATGATTTAACGCAACAACTACATAATTATCGCTTGCTATTTTGTCCTTTATTAAAGCCAAACTATCATTGACCGAGCTACCAGAGGCAACTAATAATATTTTCTTATCACTAGAAATATTTAATTGACCTTTTGCCTTTGATTTATCGGTTAATAAATATTCTTTGTATAAATTATCAGCTATCTGCTTATTAAAAGAATTTCTCTTTTCTAGTGGAATCTTATCTAAAATTTGTCTAATGTCCACGATATGTGTGGTTTTTTTATTCACTAAATAAGAGGCGTAATTAGGATGACAATCCAGTGAAGCAGATAAATATTGTGTTGGAGAAAACCCCCAAGAATTTTTTTTGAAATAATAAGCTAAAATCTCATCAATCACTCCAAGTAACGGCATCACTTCGTATTTATATTTACTAGTTGTGTTAAGGTAGTCAATAATAAGCTCGGTGTTTAAATTCCCTGCCCCTCTGCCCATACCGTAAATACTACTATCTAAAATCACTTCTCTATCAAT
>Ga0209142_1001370_pt1 | contig 13700 bp, 14 predicted proteins | sample SaaInlV_120m_DNA_FD_184678 | JGI IMG/M metagenome (GOLD analysis project Ga0209142, IMG submission 184678) | Marine microbial communities from expanding oxygen minimum zones in the Saanich Inlet - Saanich Inlet SI074_LV_200m_DNA (SPAdes) (version 2) | ecosystem: Environmental > Aquatic > Marine... | reverse complement strand
AAATCAGACTAGATGATGCAGTTTTAAGAAGTCCTATTGATTGAAAAATAGTTTCTGTAGATTGAAATATTGGTTCATTTGTTTGATGAGATAAAGAGTCATCATTTGTTACTATTACAAATAATAATAAATTTTATGTTGAAAGTTATGTAGAGGAGTTGGATATTTCTAGAATACAAGAAAATGCTTCAGTTTATCTTACATATGATGCACTTGATTGAGTATCTCTTGCCGGACAAGTATATTTTATTAGTGATAAATCTACTACAGATAACAATTGAATAGTAACATACAAAGTTGAAATATCTTTTGATCCAAAAACTTCCGGTGTTAGAGAATGAATGACTACTTATGTAGAATATGTTACAAATGAAGTTAAAAATGCAAAAATAATTCCAGTTTGAGCAGTTAAACCTATAGATTGAGCTCCTTCAGTAATGACAGAAGACTGAACTTGGGTTCCAGTTATAACTTGATTCACAGATGGTAAAATGGTTGAAGTAATTAGTGGACTAGAAAAATGAGCTAAGGTGGTTTACTAAAAAACATGTACTTATTTTCTAATCCCTCCCCCTGCGGGTACTCCCTTTGGAAAAGGGAGAATAAAATTTATTTTTAGGGTATAATTTTTTTTAAAAAACAGTGACTAAATCTCCCTTTTCCAAAGGGAGTACCGAGGAACGAGTGGATGGATTAAAGATAATAGACTACATTATTAAAATATAACAAATGAAGAAAAAAGAAACTATAATAAAACTGGAGAATGTACATAAATCATATTTTCTTGATAATTGAGAGGAAATAGAGGTTTTGAAATGAATAAATCTTGAAATTAAGGAATGAGAATTTGTTGCACTTATGTGAGAGAGTTGATGATGAAAATCAACTCTTTTAAATATAATTGCATGTTTACATCCTCTTAGTGCAGGATCGTATCATTTAGAATGAGATGATATTTGAGCTGTAAAAGAAGAAGATATTCTGGCTTTTATTAGAAATAAAAAAATGTGATTTATTTTTCAACAATTTAATCTACTACCTAGACTATCTGCTCTCCAAAATGTAGAATTACCAGCATTATACCATTGAACACCAGAAGTTGAAAGGTTAAAAAAATGAGAAGAGTTGCTAAAAAAAGTATGATTATGAGATAAATTAGTAAATAAACCATGAGAATTATCATGAGGTCAACAGCAGAGAGTTTCAATTGCTAGAAGTTTAATAAATGATCCAGAAATATTACTTGCTGATGAACCAACTTGAGCACTTGATACTGTAACTACTCATGAAGTAATAGAGCTTATTAAATCTTTAAAAACTGATTGAAAAACTATAGTTATGGTAACACATACACCAGAAGTTGCTAGAGCTGCTGACAGGATAATTTTTCTAGAAGATGGAAAAGTAACAGATTGTAATTATGAATTAGAAGATGAATAGTTTTGTCTATATTTTTAAATCCCTCCCCCTGCGGGTACTCCCTTTGGAAAAGGGAGAAAGGGAATAAATTTTTCAAATAGTAAATAAATCTCCCTTTGGAAAAGGGAGTACCGAGGAACGAGGGGAGGGATTAAAACAATTGTACATTATTAAAAATTAAAAATATGTTAAAAGATATTATTAGAATGGCATTAGAGTCATTATATTGAAATAAATTGCGTACATTCTTATCAACCCTTGGTATTATAATTGGAGTATCAACTATTTCACTTGTGATTGCAATATGATTATGAGCTCAACAAGATATAGAAGATCAATTTAAAACACTTTCGGTAACTGCAATAGCAATCAATCCAGTAAATACAGAATGAACCACTTCTAAGCTAGATTTAGATGATGTATATTTAATAAAAGAAAAAGCTAGCTATGTAGAGAGTGTAACTGCTTATGTTAATGGTAAATTACAGGCTTCAACTGCTGATGCTTCTATTCAGGCATGAATTCTATGAGTGACTCCTGATATTTTTGAAGTTTCAAATCTTCCATTATTAAATTGAGAACTATTTACTCAAGAAGCACTTGATAATAGGGATAAAATAGCAGTTTTATGATATTGAATGGTTCAGGATTTATTTGCAGGTGATACAGATATTATATGAGAAACTGTTACTATAAATAGAAAAAAAATCAAAGTAGTTTGAGTATTAGAAGAAACATGAGGGGCTATATGACCTGTAAGTTATGATGATAGTATTTATATGCCATATACAACTGCTGAATCAGTTTTGTGAAGTGCCTGATCTACTAGAATGACCGCATTAGCAAATGATATAGATAGTATAGAATTTGCAATGTGAGAATTAACTGTTATTTTGAGGGATGCTCATAGATTAAAAGATTCACAAACTGATGATTTTAGACTAAAAGATCAATGAACAAAGGTTACTTCAGCACAAGATTCTGCTAATACTATGAATTTATTACTTACACTTGTTGCTATAATTGTACTTGTAGTTTCATGAATTTGAATAATGAACGTTATGTTTGCTTGAGTAGCTGAAAGAACAAGAGAAATTTGAATTTTGAAGTCAATTTGAGCCAAAAGAGGAGATATATTAAACCAGTTTTTGATAGAAAGTGTTGTTTTATCTGTTATAGGTTGAATAGTTTGAGTATTGATTTGAGAATTATTAATACCTGTGATTGATACTTATGCTTGAATGACTACTATCAGAAGTACAATGTGAATGATTTTAGCTTTTACATTCTCAGTTATAGTATGAGTGTTCTTTGGATATTATCCAGCATATAAGGCTAGTAAATTGGATCCAGTTGATGCTCTTAGGAGTTAAGTTATTTTATATATTTAAAAATTATTATTATGTTAAACAAAAAATTAGTTATATTATTATCTGTATTATTTTTAGTTGTTTCGTGTGGAAAAGATGTAGAGGAGGGTATTGATGTGTTAATAGAACCTATGGAAGGAAATGATATAAGTATAGAACAAATAGAGGAAGTAGATGAAATAATGGCCAATGATTTATTTGAGGATTTAGTTGGTGATTTAGAAGCTGAAGTAACAGAAGAAATGCCTAGTGAAATAAATGATTGAACATTATCTGATGCTGAAATTGAAGGACTTATTTTAATGAGGGAAGAAGAAAAATTAGCAAGAGATGTTTATACTTATTTTTATGATAAATATAACCAAAATATCTTTTGAAATATAGATGATTCAGAAGAAAAACATAAAAGTGCAGTTTTACCATTATTAGAGCAATTTTGAATTGAAGATCCTATAAAAGATGATACTCCATGAGTATTTACTTCAACAGAAATGGATGAATTATATAAAAATTTAACTTCAGCATGAGATGCAGGATTAGTTGATGCTCTCAAAGTTGGTGCTACAATAGAAGATTTAGATATTAAGGACTTGAGATGATTAGTTGCGGGGACACAAGATGCAGATATAATTCGTGTTTATGATAACTTATTAAAATGATCATATAATCATATGAGAGCTTTTATTAAAAATCTAGAAAACAAAGGAGGAGACTACACTGCTCAATACATTTCTCAAGAAGAATTAGAAGAAATACTATTAAATAAATAATATACTTGACAAATATGTTATTATATTTATAATACTGTTTAATTATATTAATTAAACACAAAACTATGGTAAAAAAATTGTTTGATAAATTAACATCTACTAAGAAATCTAAAGTAAAAAAAGTTACTAGTAAAATTGATGATATAGTAGTAGATGAAACAACAGAACAAATTTGAGATATATTAGCGGAGGCCTGGTTTATTAGTACTAATTTAAGACAAAAGATTACTGATACATATGAATTAGTTCATAAAGTTCTAAATGAAGAAAGTAAAAGAGTTAGTACATATTGAGATATGGCAATTAGCATATGTGGAAAAAATATAGAAGATTTGATAAAAGTATTAAAAGAGTCATGAGTAGATCTTAGAATTTGAGAAATGCTTGTCGATGAATGAAAAATTAATGCTATAGAATATAAAAGAGCTGTAGTAACATTTGTAGAAAGACAAAAAGAAAATAGATGATTATCATTTTGAGAAGTACTATTATTAAATGAAAGTCTTCCAATTTCTGATTTTGTACAATTTTTGAAAAATAGAAAAATAAGATTAAAATTATTAGAGTTTTGATTTAGTATTAAAGAAATTACTGAAGAACAAATATTAACTTGTTTACAAGAACAACAAGTTGGAGAAAATTTTGAAAAAACTCTATTAAGATTATATTGAGATATATTAGATTTGAAAAAACTAAGATTAGTGGATGAAACCTGAGATAGTGAATGATATATAAAACCAGCAGAGTTTGAAGAAATGACAGAAGAACAAAAAGCAGAGGAGTTCGCGATTTTTATTGATGATACTACTGATGATGATACTACTCAATTTAAGATAACTTCTACTAAAAATGATACATTTGATGATACTGATGATGATACTATTACAATAATGGGGGTTACAAATGATAAGTTCTCAGTTAAACCTAAAAATCTAAATAAAAAATCACCTAAGACTAAATAAGCTATAAAAATTAGCTTATTTTTTTTTATTTATTAAAATAATACAAATAAATTATTAATTATAATATATGGAAAGCCTAGAAAAAAAGAAATTTATAAAAATATCTCTTGTATTAGTAATTGTTTGAGCATTAACTCTACAATTTTTTTATTGACCAAAGCATGATGAATGAGAAATTGGTTTTCCAAAAGCAATATTTAATACATTAAAAAATATATAAAAATGAATTATTTCAAGATAATTAAAGCTATACTTACGGTTTTTCCTTTATTGTGACTAGTAGTATTATTAGATCCATCAATATTTCCAAATTACTGAGAATTTGCATGGAGATTTTTAATACTTCTACTGTTTATAAGGCCTATTCGTGATATATTTCCTGAGTACAAGATATTATCTCAAGCTGTTAGACTTAGAAAAGAACTTGGTATTATATCTGGGGTTTTTGCTATTGCTCATACTGTATGATATTTCTTGGTAAATGGTTTACCAGTAACATTTATATTTGATTCTATTATGTGGGATCCTAGATGATATTTATGATGGTGAATGTTCGCTTTTATCATTTCACTGATATTAACATGAACATCAAATATATTTTCCATAAAAAAGCTTTGAAAAAAATGGAAACTTATTCAGAGATTATCATATTTTATGCTCCTTTTTACTGCTGTCCACGTAGCACTTGTAAAGCCAGAAGCACTTATATCAATTCTAGTAACAGTTGCAAGTTATATTATAGTTTATATTTTGGCTCATATTTATAAAAAAGTATAATTCTTACTTAATTCTTAATATAAAACTATATTATTAATGTTGTATAAATAAAAATTAAAAATGAATAAACAAACTATTTTAATCGTATCATTGGTTTTCTTAAACTTGCTTAGTTCATGTACTAGTGTAAACAATGCTAAAGAGCAAGACTCGAAACAAGAACAAGCTACTATTAAAGATTCTAAAAAAACAAAAAACTTATCAAAATCTAATGATGATTGAATAAAAGAGCTTATAATAGATGAAAAATGCATTTGATGTACAAAGTGTGCTAGAATAGCTCCAGATAACTTTGCTATGGACTTTTCTACTCTAAAAGCAGTAGTTATAAGTCAAAAAAATATGCTTTCACAAGAAGTAAGTAGTTCTATTCAGGTTTGTCCAGTGGATTCGATTCATATAGTATAATTTAATAAAATTATGAAAGTATTAATAATAGAAGATAATGAAATCCTATCTAGAAATTTAGTTAGATTTCTCAGTCTAAAAGATATACAATCAGATCTAAGTTTTGATTGAAAAGATTGATTATATAAAGCATCAGTAAATTTTTATGATGTTATTATTTTGGATATCAATTTACCTATTATGGATTGATTAGAAGTATGTAAAAATTTGAGAGAAAAATGAAAAGAAGTACCAATTATAATGTTAACTTCTAGATCATCAAAGGAGGATATTGTTGAATGATTAGATTTAGGGGCTGATGATTATTTATCTAAACCTTTTGATTATGATGAGCTTATAGCTAGAATTAAAACCTTAACAAGAAGAAACTTGAAAAATAAATCAAATACAAAAATTTTAGTTTGAGAATATATAATTGATGTACAAGAAGTTCAAGTTTATAAATGAAAAGAAAAAATAAAGTTATCGACGCTAGAATACAATTTATTTAAATATTTATCACAAAATGTATGAAAAGTAGTATCTAGACAAGAAATATATGAACATGTTTGGTGAGAATTTGATTGAGATTTTATGTTTTCAAAAACTGTAGATGTGTATATATGATACCTGAGAAAAAAACTTTGAAGGGAATTAATAGAAACAAAAAAGGGTTTTTGATATATAATTAATGAATAATGAATAACTCTAGTTTAAAACATACTAAAAAAAGACTTACTATAATATTTACGCTACTTGTTTTTGCATTAGCTATTTTATTAGAATGAGTTTTTTTTACGGCTAAATATTATAATTATATAAATACTGAAGAAAAGACATTTTCAACAATCACTACAACAGTTGAAAACAAGTTTGTATCACTAAAAGATTTTATAAACAATTATGATATATGAAATAGATTGTTTAGAATCAGACAAGGTGCTCACATGGATGTACCAAAGGTAACTCATGAAGATCCGGTAAATATTATCATAATAAATAAAGATAAAATTGAGGTAGTATTTTCAAATGTAGTTGATGAAATAAGTATAGATCTAGTAGAAAATGTTTTATATGAAGAAGAATATAATAAAATTGAGCAAGATTATTGATTTCTAGTAAAAAAAATAGAGTTGATAGATTCTTGAATAAATTATGATATTTTATTTATAAAAAAATTAAGATATAATTTTTCAGATTATTTAACAGACTTATTAGGTTTTGTTTTTATTACATTATTATTTGGAGTATTTTTCTATTATATTTGATATAAATTTGTATCAAAAAATCTAGAACCAGTTGAAAATAACTTGAGAGATATGCAAGATTTTATTCATAATGCATGACATGAATTAAAGACCCCAATTGCAATTATACACTCAAATTTACAGCTAATAAAGGAAACAAAATCATATGAAAAAGATTTAATACAAGAATGATTAACAGAAATTACTAAACTAGATCATTTGATAGAAAGTTTAGTTGAATTATCAAATATTAATTCATCAAATAATTCAGAAAAAATTTCATTAAAAGATGAAATAAAATCTGTAATAAAAGATTTTAAAGTAGAAGCAGATAAGAAAAAAATAGAAATTAAAGTGCTAAATAGTAATGAAAAAGTTTTAACAATTAATAAACAATATTTTTACATTTTATTCTCAAATTTATTATGAAATGCTATAAAATATAGTAAAAAATGAGCTAAAATAGAGATTAGTCTAAATAAAAATAATTTTTCAATAAAAGATAATTGAATTTGAATTAAAAAACATGATATAGACAAAATATTTGATAGATTTTATATGTCAGAACAGTCTAGAAACGTAGATGGACATGGTATTTGATTATCTCTTGTGAAAAAAATAGCAGATATGTATGGTTGGGAAATAAGAGTTGATAGTAAGATATGAGAAGGAACTGAATTTGTAGTTGAATATTAAAAGATTATTATAGTTTCTTGCTATATTTTCTATCTTAGTTATTATTAGTTAATATATTATTTATAATAATACTAAATGAAAAGATTTTTATCTTTCATAATCTGAACTGTTTTATTAACAGTATTGAGTTTCCATAATACACTTATGGTTTTTTGAGATTCAACTACCATGTCAATGTGATCTATGGAAATGGAGTCTACTCAATGAAATTGTCATGAAGATTTAAATACTGTTGAAGAATGTGTAAGTATTTGTTGTTATGATGATGATTTAGTTACTACAAGTATTTCAAATTTTCAAACTCAAAATAATAAAAAATATTCTGAGAAAATTAAATATAGATTAGTCGAATTATCATTTAATAAATCATTAATTTATGAATGGGATTTAATTTGAAATATATCACCACCAGATATAGTTTGAATAACTATTGATTATAGTTATACATCTCTTACTTGAGTTATAAAATCTAACACTTAAACTATTATTTTTATAAAATAGATCTTTTTTAAGTTCTATTAAATCTATAAAAATAGATAGTTTTTTTGAGTTTAAATTTTGATAAGTTTATTCATTTAAATACATATTAATAGAATATTGATAAATTAAAATTTTGAATATAATTTAAAAGTTAATGCATAAAAAATAATTAGTATATATTTTGTTAAAATAATATAAATATGAAATTTAGAAATTTGAGTCTTGTAGTTTTACTATTTATTTTACTATCATCATGTAGTGATAATTTAATAGAGAACAAAGCTGAAAGTGTAAATGAAACTATAAATATAGTTTCTAGTGAATCTAATCAAACCCTTATAAGGGTTTGATTAGATGAATTTAAGTCAGAACTATCTAAAAATGATTATATATTAATTGATTTAAGAACAAGTGGAGAGTTAATAGATACATGAATTATTAGCTGAGCAATACAAATAGATTTTTATGCTTCTGATTTCAAGCTTCAATTAGACTCTTTAGATAAAGATAAAAAATATCTAATGTATTGTAGGAGCTGAAGTAGAAGTGGACAAGCTCTTTCAGTTATGAAAACCCTAGGTTTTACAAATGTAGTTGAATTAGAGTGATGAATTAATATGTGGTTAAATTGATGAGAAAATACAGAGCAATTTATAAATAACTAATTTCAAAATAAATGAAAAATTATTGATATGGTAAGGAAATTATGACATCATTTGAGGAGGCTTTAGACGATGTTACAATTGCTCTCTGACAAGAGTGATTTGGTGTTATGACAAAGATAAATATGAAAGAAAAAATGAAGGAAAAATTAGGTAAATATATAGAAGAATATATGATTTTATGAGCATGTAATCCTTTTTTAGCAAATAAGGCACTTGAGGTAGAATATGAAATATGACTACTATTGCCATGTAATGTAATAGTATATAAAAAAGACTGAAGAGTATTTGCTTCAACAATTCTAGCTAGTTCACTTGTAAATAATAGTGAAAGTGAAATTATTAGAGAAGTTGCTGAAGAAGCGGATAAAAAACTAAAAAAAGTGATTGATAATATTTAAAAATAATAAATGTTACTTTTTTAGGTTTTTTATAGAAAAAATTTAAATTTTAAAAAAGTAATAAATGAAAAAAACAATACATATTAAATGAATGCATTGTGTTAGCTGTGATTTAATCTTAGAAAAAGAATTAAAAAAAAATAAATGAGCTGACTTAATTATGGTGAACCATAAAAAATGAATAATGGAGGTTGATTTTAAAAAAGAATCTGCTTATAAGGACGTAGTTAAATCTATTGAGAAAAATTGATTTAAAGTTGTAAATGAATGAGAGAAAAAAAATGGGAATGATATTTTTTCAAACCTTATTGTATGATTAGTTATTATTATATTTTTAATGGCTACTCAAATATTTGATTTATATACTTTATTGCCTGATACTAGTACATTGAGTTACTCTAGTGCTTTTTTAGTAGGTATAATAGCATCACTATCCACTTGTCTAGCTATTACTTGATGAATAATTATATGATTTTCTAGATATATAGATTCATCTCATTGATTAAAATGACATATAAAAGTACAATTATGATTTCAATTTTGAAGAATCTTATGATTTTTTCTTTTAGGTTGATTATTGTGATACATTTGAGAAGTTTTTAGTTTAAGTTTTTCATTAACTTGAATCATTACTTTTTTAGTTTGATTTCTACTTTTGTACATGGGATTAAATATTCTAAAAGTTGTACCAAGTATTTCAAGATTTTGAATACATATGCCTAAAAGTTTTGTTTCAAAAATAGAAAAATTATGACAAGCAAAATATGCTCCAGTAGTATGAGCTCTTACTTTTTTCTTGCCATGTGGATTTACTCAAACTATGCAACTTTTGGCAGTTAGTAGCTGAAGTTTTTGGTCTTGATGACTTGTAATGATGATTTTTGCACTTTGAACTAGTCCAGTTTTGTTTTCTGTGTGATTAGGATCTAGTTATTTTAAAGAAAGAAAATTTAATATATTAAATAAAATAATTTGAGCAATCGTAATATTTTTCTGAATATTTACAATAACAAATGCTTATAATTTATTAAGTATATCAAACCCATGAACTACTGCTCAAATAGAGAATAATACTGTTAATCATTTTTGATTAGTAGAAGTATGACATAATTGATGGTCAACTGAACCTGAAATTATAAAAATAGAAGCATGATGAAATTATAAAATAATAATAACTCCAACATCTGACTGAAAGTGATGTATGTCGACTCAAGTTATCCCAGGAATATCTAGTAAAATATCATATGTAAAAAAATGAGTACCTATAGAATATGAAATATATAATGCAAAAGTGTGAAATTATAAAATAGTGTGCTCTTCAATGTGAATGAGACAATGAGAAATTGTAGTTAGATAATTAAAATAATATGAAAAAGAAATTTTTAATAGAGTGAATGACTTGTGCAAGTTGTGTAATTGTTAACGAAAATTCATTAAATGATCTAACTTGAGTATCTAGTATTGCTATTAATCTTGCTACAAATGAGGCAAGTATAGAGTATGATGAAAAAAAAATTAGTTTTAATGATGTAAAAAGTGAAATTGAATCAAATTGATTTAGAGTGAATGAAAATCTAAAAATAGATAAAGAAAAAATTGAAAAAGAAGATAATTCCATTTTAAATAGGTTTATATTTTCAGCAATTTTCTCACTACCGGTATTTTCTATGATGTTCATTGATACAAAGATATGAATTTCATATTTTTGAGTAGATTTAAGTATGCTAATTTTTGCATTATTATCTGCAATAGTTGTATTTGTATTCTGATGACATTTCCATAAAAATGCTTTTAAGTCCTTGTTAAAGTGAAATTTTAATATGGATTCATTAGTTTCACTTTGAACCCTAACAGCTTTTATTTATTCAATAATCGCTATGTTTTTTTCATGATTAGTAGTGTATTTTGAAGCAGCGGTTGCTATTATTACATTGATAAATTTATGAAAATATTTAGAACATAGAGCAAAAACAAGGGCCTGAGATGCAATTTGAAAACTTTTAGAATTATGAGCTAAAAAAGCTTACCTAATATCATGATTAAAAATAATAGAAAAAGATATAGATGATATAAAACTGTGAGAAATAATAGTTGTAAAAGCTTGAGAAAAAATAGCTCTTGACTGAAATATCTTAACATGATCTGCGAATATAGATGAGAGTATGTTAACCTGAGAAAGTATACCCGTATTTAAAGAAAAATGAAGTGAGTGTTTTGGCTGAACTATAAACCTAGATTGAAATATAAATATAAGAGTTACAAAAATAAATTCAGAGGGGACATTAGCTAATATTATCAAGTTAGTTAATGATGCACAAAGTTCAAAAGCTCCGATACAGCATTTAGCAGATAAAGTGTCAGGTATTTTTGTGCCAGTAATTATTACTATTTCAATTATTACATTTATACTATGGTATTTATTATCATGAAATATAAGTTTAGCTATTATTGCAGCTGTTGCTACCCTTGTAATAGCATGTCCATGTGCACTTTGACTAGCCACACCAACAGCTATAATGGTTTGAACATGAGTATGAGCTAAAAATTGAATCCTTATAAAAAATGCAGAAACATTAGAAAAAACAAAGGATATTGATACCGTTGTTTTTGATAAAACTGGGACTCTTACGAATGGGAAACCAGAAGTTGCGGATATAATTACATTTTCAAAAGAAAGAGAAGAATTAATTAAATTAGCTAAGTCTCTTTCAATATTATCTCATCATCCATTATCAAAAAGTATTGCAAATTATGATGATAAAATACAAGAAGCAAAGGTGGAGGGGTTTGAAGAAAAAAAATGAAAGGGTATAGCTTGAAATATAGATTGAAATAAAGTCATGTTAGGTAATAAAAAATTATTTGAAAAAATAAATTCAGATACAGAAAAGGAAATCGAAAAATTAAGTCTAGATTGAAAGACTCCAATACTTATATGAAATGATACTGAAGTATTTTGAATAATAGCTTTGCTTGATTTAGCAAAAACGTGAGTAGAAAAAACAATTGAAAAACTTCACTCTATGTGAATAGAAACTATAATGTTAACTTGAGATACAAAAAATACCGCTGAATTTATAGCTAAGCAAATATGAATAGACCAGGTAATATCTGAAGTAATGCCAGAGGATAAATTAGATCTTATTAAAAAAATACAAGCAGAGGATAAAAAGGTAGCATTTGTATGAGATTGAATCAATGATGCACCAGCCTTGACACAATCTGATTTAGCAATAGCTATGTGAACCTGAAGTGATATTGCAATAGAGAGTTCAGATATAGTTTTGGTTAAATGAAATTTAAAAAAGGTAGTTTCAGCTATAAATTTATCAAGACATACATTAAGAATTATAAAACAAAATCTCTTCTGGGCATTTGTTTATAATTCTATATGAATACCTCTAGCTGCTTTTTGAATACTTAATCCAATATTTGCAAGTTTTGCAATGAGTATGAGTAGTGTGAGTGTTATTAGTAATAGTCTGAGATTGAAATTATTTAAATAAAAAACTTGTAGTAATATACAAGTTTTTCTTGTTGTTTTTATATTAAACAATAAAAAATATAATTGACAATAGGTGATAAAAAGCTATTATATTGAAAATTATAATTAATGTCAATATATGGAAGTAGTACAATGTTTACATCATTTAGTTCATGTATGATATGATGAACCAAATCAGCCAGATTTTAGCGAATCTATAAAAACTAGAATAGAGTTAATATCTGATAAAGTATGATATTTAATCAATTTTGTAGATGAAAATAAATACACAAGCATAGAAATTGAAAAACAACAAGTGGTATTACTTGCTGAAACATTAATAGAATTTATTCATTTTCAATGTGAAAAACCTAATTTTTGATGAAAATATTCTGCAGCTAATATTGTAGGCATACATTTGGATGTAGTAGAATATTTAAAATGACATTCTAAGTTAATTTCATTAAATTCCATCAATTATATTAAAGAAGTAAAGAATGTATATGAGAAAATACTTTCAGAAGACTTTTTAGATATTTTGTTAGATTTAGTTAGTGAATTTTATTGAAAAAATATTTTTAACTTAGAATCAAGTGATAACTTTGAAGAATTTATTACAAAAAATAAAGATAGGAGAGATGAACTTATTGAATATGCGGAAAAAATTATATGAAAAGATAGGGTAATCATATCAGCTATGAATAATAAAGATATAGCTAAAATACAGTTACTTGAATATGATATTGTTTGAGATTTTGAATATAAAAAAGAGTATTATTCTAAAAAAGGAATCTCTTATGAATTATGGCATGAAAAATTTGGAAATGCTTATGCTTATGTATGAAATACAATGAATGATATTACAAAACTTAGATATAAAAGATATAAAGGTCATTTTTTTGAAACATTAAAAGAAAAATGATTTGAAATACATCCAGAAATTACTCAGCATATTTTATGAGGGGAATATTATGGTAGATGCATTAATCAATATAGAGATATGTTATTACTCTATTGATTAGAATCAAGTAAAATAGAAGCAGAT
>Ga0209142_1001342_pt1 | contig 13930 bp, 10 predicted proteins | sample SaaInlV_120m_DNA_FD_184678 | JGI IMG/M metagenome (GOLD analysis project Ga0209142, IMG submission 184678) | Marine microbial communities from expanding oxygen minimum zones in the Saanich Inlet - Saanich Inlet SI074_LV_200m_DNA (SPAdes) (version 2) | ecosystem: Environmental > Aquatic > Marine... | reverse complement strand
CTTAATTGCTTTCCGTATTACCTGCACTTCAATTCCGTTGACTGTAATCATGGTTTCCTGCGATGACACTAATCGTATTCCGGCTGATTTTTAACCAGCTCAATGACTTCATTTAGATCAACATCATAGTCACCCAACTCTTCCTTGATAGCATTCTCTATCACACGTTGCTTAAAGCGATTAGACTTCCAGTCCGCTTTCTTTGTATAGCGAATGGCAGTATCGATTCGCGTTACCAGCTCCTCATTCTGTCCCAGGTTGTCATATAGCGATTGCTTGCTTCGTGTATCCATAGAATCCGGGTAAGAGCTTGTGCCTTCAGGTTTGGAGATGCCTTCAGCCAGCTTTTTAACCTGTTCCAAATATTCGGCGTAACTGATTGCTTCTTGCCGCCTCTGTTCGATTAGCGCATCTAACAGCTCAGACATCCTTTCGTAGTATTTCGGGTTAATTGGCTGCTCGTCTATAATCACCTTGCGCATATTGTTTTCGATCGTTTCGGCCATCGCTTCCGGTACGGACTTACTGTCAGGCTCTACCGGGTTCAGTTTGGCTTTTTCAACTATCAGTTCAATCAGACCCAGCTCTTCAAAGTCGATGACCTTCTCACTGTCATTTGCCTTGATGTAGGTATCCAGCAATCGGCGCATGGCAGGTTCGTATTGCTTCATATCGACATCATCACCGGAGGCAAGCTTGATCTCCTGGCGCATTTTGCCAAAGTGCTCAACTTCCTCTTTAATCTGCTGTGCTTCTTTGGCACGGTAACCGGCCGCTTCCATTTCGTTAGCCATGCTGGAATAGGCACGAATCAATGCGGCGACGTTTTTATATAGTGATACACGTTTGGCTTCATTAAGCTTCAGGTCATCCTTGTTGGCCACATCGCCACAGAAGTAGCGGATATAGTCAATCAACTCTTTCGGTTGTAATACCGGCTCACAGAGCGCCTTGGTGGCCTCTCTAGCTTCTTCCAACTTTTCTCGGCTCTTTTCCAGCCGGTTGGTTAACAGTCCGGCCACGTCTTTCTGGTCGTAATCATCAAAGGCACCACTGGTATACTCGCCTATGGAATCTTCCAGGCTATGGAACAGATCCTTGTAATCGATGATATAACCGTATTCCTTATCTTCACCATCCAGTCGGTTGACCCGGCAAATGGCCTGAAATAGTCCGTGATCCTGCATTTTTTTATCAATATACAAATAGGTGGCGGAAGGTGCATCGAATCCGGTCAGCAATTTATCTACCACAATCAACAGGCGCATTTGTCCCGGCTCTTTTTTGAATTGTGATTTAACTTTTTTCTCAAACTCTTCAGCTTTATTAATGGCTTCATCCCTGGGTACTTCATAGTAATCGGCCAGCATTTCCTGATAGATTGCATACTGGTGCAGTTTCTCAGTCATGCCTTCGCCAGACTCTTCACCTTTAATATCTGCTGATGAGGGTAGATAGCTGGTGACAATAGCGCATTTACCCTTGAGTTCGGTTTTACTAAACAGCTCATACACCTTGCAAGCCTGATAGATACTGGCACAAACCAGCATGGCATTGCCCCGGCCATCCATCAGGCGTGGTCTGGTATCCATATCCAGCAGGATGTCATTAACGATCTGTTCAAGGCGAGACTGGCTAGACAGCACTTTCTGCATGGTGCCCCACTTCTGCTTGAGTCGTACCCTGGCCATATCGGACAAGCCACGGGTTTTTGCATCAAACCAGGTATCGATCTTTTCCTGTGAAGTGATGTACTGGTCGATGTCACGAGCTTCGTATTGCAGGTCTAACACCACACCATCTGCAACGGCTTCATCAAATTTATAAGTGTGAATATAAGAACCGAAGATCTCGATGCTTTTTTGTTTATCTTTTTTCAGTAAAGGCGTACCGGTGAAGCCGATAAATATCGCCTCCGGCAATATTGCCTTCATCGCAGTGTGCAACTTACCGGACTGGGTACGATGGCATTCATCGACAAATACAAACAGCTTACCCTTGGCCTGAAAGTCTGAGGGCAGGTTGCGGGTCAGTTCGGTGAGGAAGTCATCGGTTGCCTGATTTTCAGATGCCTCTTCTCCATTGTCACCATGGCGTCCAAACTTGTGCACCAGCGAGCAGAGCAGCCAGGGTTCAGCCTCGTTTAATGTGCCAACCAGATCAGCACCGCTTTTACTGCGATAGATTTCTTCATCAACTCCGTCAAAAACACCTTCGATCTGTTCATCCAGCTCGGTGCGATCCGTAACCACCAACACGCGGGCGTTTTCGATATTCTCTCGAACCCACTTGGCCAGCCACACCATGGTCAGGCTTTTACCTGAACCCTGGGTATGCCAGATGATGCCTCCCTCATGGACTTGAATGCACTGTTGTGCGGCATTGACACCAAAATACTGGTTCTGACGACATGTCTTTTTTACTCCAGCATCAAACACTATAAAATTATGGATAACCTCAAGAAAGCGTTCTTTCTGGCACAGGTTGATAATATCTAAGTCTAGAATGTCATTTGCGAAATCGACATCATTTACAGTCAAATGCTTTTTGCCAGGATCATCAATATCTGAGTTGTAATTCGGGTTTTCTTCCTTCCATTTGTAGTAATGTTTTTCAGAGGTTTCGATGGTGCCATAACGCAAACCCTCGGTATCGTTCCCGGCCATCACCAATTGCATGGTACTAAAAAAATCACGGATAAAGGTTTTTTTCTGGTTATCCAGATTCTGGCGAATACCTTCAGTGACAGAAACCGATGAGCGTTTTAACTCGATCACACCCAAAGCAATACCATTCACATAAAGCACGATATCTGGGCGCTTGATATGTTCACCTTTTACCGAGACTTCTTCGGCAATGGCAAAATCATTATTATGAGGATTTCCCCAATCGATCAACCAAACTGTCTGAGTCTGCTCTCCCTGACCATTACGAACCTTAACGCCATAACGTAGAAGACCATAAACAGCCTTATTGGAATGGTAAAGTTTTTTACCATCACCCATAGTTGCTGCCTGTTTAAACTGGCGAATCGCATTACGGATCAGACCTTCATCCACACCCTGTTTTATCAGCCAGGGGCGTAGATAGACTTCTTCGATATTTGAATTATCGGCACGATCCTGCCAGTCACCGTAATAGTCATATTCCAGTTGATTCTGGAAGAACTTCACCACTCGATTTTGCGTGACGCGTTCGCGTTGTCCTATATCACTCATCTCTGTTATCCCTGGAACTTTTTATTCTTCGCCTAATGTGTAGCGTTAAACAACAGCTCTAACATTTCTGCGCCATGCTCTGTAATTTCATCTACATTCCAGTCATCATTAGATTCGACCAGTTTTATCATTTCATATAACTTTAAACTATCAATAGTCTTTTGCTTTATTCCGGCAGAAAAATGTGCCAGTTTAGCCTTGGGCGGAAAGTTGCTTAAACGCGAGTTTTTACTATGACTGATCAAACATAAGTTTCCGAACTCATGCAGCGCATCACTTTCTAACGGAGGATGACCTTCCATTGGGTGTTGCGGATAAAAATGCTCAACGGAGCTGCGGAAGGTAAATTCAAACTCTTTAATAACACTGTCTCTTTCTTTACCTTCTTGCCACAACAGATAATCTAAGTAATTAAAAACAAAGTTATTTTCGATTCGTCCAAATAGCAGTTTCTCAGCATCTATATGCTTCAATTTTCGGTTTTTTGGATAATCATGATCCTCGGCCTCGTAAATCATTTCATAATAAGACTTACCATCACCCAAGGGTAAAAAACGTTCAAAAACAAATCGTTTAGCTATGTTTGATAAATAATCAAGGTAATTCTGCGCATTCACTTCCTCTTCGTAATAAAGAAAATACAGAGCTGCATTTAACCAATGTTTATATACTAAAGTGGGAGTCGACACATGAAATGCGGCTAGTAACATCAGTATCTGCCTGTTAATACCTTCGTAACCATCTTCATTATCATCAAAACTATTTATAAAACTGACACTTTTTTTCGAGTACCATTTTAAGCGTTTTAAACTCCAAACATCTTTACCTTGGCTATATTCACGCTTAACTACATACTGGTCAAACAAATATTTGCACTTTAACAACGCAAACACAAAACCTTCAACTTCTTCTATAGGATCATCAGTGTTCATCAGGTGACCTTCAAATTGGGCAATAAGTTGCTTATCATCAAGTGAAATATCTTCTTCGGTACAAACTCTCAGAACATGTAACAAGAAGTTGGAAAAATTAATAACACTGTTGAACCGATCTGGTGCATCTTCGCCATTGTTTTGCGATTTTTCTCTCGCGGTTACAGGCCCACCCACTATCTCAGATAAAGACAATGCCTGACTGTCACCATCATTTACATCCAAGCATTCAACAAGACTTTCAAAATCTTCAACTTTAAATTGCCCCCAGTCGTTATTGCCAAACAACTTATGCCTTTCCTTTGAAGTGAAACCATATTGAATATAACGTTCCATATTTGCGCAAGCTTCCCATACTTTTTGTAGCGCATTAATACTAGCCTGCCTATCATCACCATCTTCAATATCATTAAGAACAGATATCATTTTAGCTTTCAGTACTTCATGTTTTTCTAGCTGCTCACCACGATTATTCATCACTTCAAAATAATGATTCAAGTCGGTACCTTCAGGTACTTCAACACGTATTATTTGTACATTATCAAATAAATAACTAGCAAAGTTTTTTAAACTAGGCTCTTTAAACTGGCTAAGAGCTTTTTCAATTAACTCATAACCATTCACTATGCCTTCGTTATAACCTTCGCCATTTAAATGGTGCAAATCGATGCGTTGGCTAAGCGCGATAAAGGTAGAGGTCGATTTAGGACGACTTTCAAAACCGATATTCACTTTTTTGTACCAATCCATTTTAGGAAGCTTGCTAGTTGTGCCGGCAGATGCTCCAGACGACAAACTCAAGTTCTTAAGATAAATAGCCAGTAGGGATAATGTAGTGAAGCGTTGCTGACCGTCAATCACTTCTAAACCACCATCTTTGCGTTTGTAAACAACAAGCGTACCTATGTAGTAACGCTGGTGCTTTTTTTGCTGGTAATCCACGATGTCCTGCACCAGTTGGGTAATTTCACCTTCACCCCATGCGTAATTGCGTTGGTACATAGGCACAACATAAGCATTATCATCACTTAATAGCTGTTTAATCGAGAAGTCAGTAATGGCATCACTCATAATAATTCATACCTTTAAACAGCTTAACCAGTGGATCTTTGGCAGCATTGCCTTTGCGGGTGTTATTTTTATTATCGGCATTAGTTAATGTACGCAAAGGTAAAGCCAGCACATCCGAAGGCAAAGTCGCATCTTTAATCATGCGAAACAGATTATCAGCCAACACATGGTTATCCATGGTGGCCAGTTGCACCAACTGCTGTTTAATACGCAAGCTATACGCCCAGATAAAAATCTTTTCGATAGCGCTGGAAAGTTCCGCTGTACCAAACTTGTCCATATAAAAAATCAGCGCACAATCAAATATGGCTCGTACATATTTATCCCCGGTGCGATGACGAGCTGAATAGCCATTTAACTCAGTTAAAATGGTTTTCGCTTGCTTAGTTAATCTGGTGCCTAAAAAATCTACAGTACCGCCATGCTCTGCGTATACAATAGCTTGCACTTGCTGCTGATAATGCGCTGCCATTTCAAAAAAACGGCGGCCATTAATAATCATCTGATCCAGATGAAATGGAAAGGGTTTAAGCTGACCATCAATTTTTCTGTGGTACTGGCTGTTGTAGTCATCCACATAATGATGGGCGATGCGTATCGATTCCACATAAGGAAATTGGGCTATATTATCAATGTTCACCCCTTTAAATAGGCCCACTTCATTTTTGCCAAAATAACGGGCCGAGTTGCCAAGAGCCCAACGGCGAATACGGTATAAATACTCGGCAAACAGTGCAGTTAATTTATCACTTTCTAGTGCTTCCCACTCTGCCACAGAGGAGGCCTTCAGGCCTAGTTCATGATCACTGAATTCTCGTAAATGATAGGCTTTGAGTAAATCGTGTGGTTCCAGGTCTCGGCCACGGGCATTTTGCGAATCGAAAAACTGAAAGGCTTCAGAAATATCATTCAGGGTAAATGTGACCACCTCACAACGATTTAACAAAAAGTCGATATGATGTTCGGTAAATTCGTGGCGACGAACCAAACGTTTTACTTCTAAATAGTTTTGATGCAAGTTGCGTTGGCTAATCTCGCTATCAAACTTTTGACTCTCCATGAATTCATCTAAAGGTTCTTCCAATAGCTCTAGCTGATCAGACAGGTCTTGCCGCTCAAGATCATCCCAACGTTCCTGAATAATGGCATACACTGCCAGCACTAAGGTTAAAGTACGCTGCTGCCCATCAACAATATTTAGGCTTTCTTCATCGTCTTTATCACGATGGAATACCAAAGTCCCCAGGCGATAGGCACTTTGGTTTTTATGCACCTGAAAATCCTGAAACAACTGATTAATATTGCGCCCTGTCCATTTATAGGGGCGCTGGTATGCCGGTATTGTTAAGCCTGTAAGCTGTAATAGCTGACTGACTTTCAATATTTCCTTATTTAAGGCCTGTGCCATTTACGCCTCCATACCTTGATGCACCACTTTATCGAACGGTAAGCGAGTTTTACCGGTGAGTAATTCCTGCATCATGCCTTGTTTGAGTTGTTGGGTTTTGTTGAGACGTTTTTCAAATGTGTCTATTTCTTTATCCATGTCGGATAAGGCGTCTGCAATAAAAACCTGCTCCTCTTTATCTGTTGGGAATGATTCAAAAATGCTCTCAATGGTCGATGCATTCAAACTCGGTACACCTGAAGCTTCGTTATATGACATCCAATCAATCATACAAAACTTGTAGTAAATGAATTTTGTTGAGTACTTTTTATCAACCTCAGAATAAAAAAGCGTATCAACAGTCCAAAAAGGCGATTCCATATAAACCGGCTTATTGATTGTTCCTTTTCTACCAATAAGCACTGAAGGCTTATCGTAAATAAAAGTGTCCGTCCGCCCCATTTCACCTCCTGTTCCCAAAATCGGATAAGATCCGTCCCGGCACTCAACCAGCTTTTGGTCTCTACCATGTCGAATAGAAAGCACTGCACTAATTGCCTTAACCTCCCAATCCTCCGGGATTTTACCCAATTCGGTTTGTTTGTATCCGGGGTGGGTTTTATCAAACGGTGGCAGGCGTTTTTTTCCGGTGAGAAGTTGCTGCATGGTGGCTGTTTTGATGGCGCGTTTTTTGGCGATGAGTTTTTCTAGTGAGATGATCAGGGCATCGACATCGGAGAGTGCTTTGGCGATGGCGGTTTGTTCTTTCTTAGAAGGAAGAGGAATCGGTGTGGCATTACAGTTATCTTTATTGATGTACGGTAATGCAGTTTTTGTCGCGACAGTGTAAAAGTACGACTCTTGCCTTTTAAGCGCATAAACTAAAAAAGAACTATTAATTTTTTCTGTGGGCAAAAACGCATGTAATTGCTGATTAAGAACTATTTCGCAACCAGCTAAAGCGACAATGCCCAGCTCCCCAACGCAGGTCATTATGACCGACCCTTCAGGTACGACTTTTGAGCCAACAAATTTCGCCTCAGCTTTCGTAACCCGGAGAGATGATCTTGACTTGTATACGGCTCTACCATCTTCTAAATCAGGAGTAGTGATCCACGGGATATCCCCATCAAAACTTCTAGGTTTATTTCGTCCTGGAACTATAAAACCACATACATCCTGAACCTGCTTAACACTCCAATCATCAGGAATAACACCAACTTCTGTCTGCTTATACCCTTCAGGCACCTGTTGCTGGACTACGCCACTCACCACACCAACCCCATCTTTTTCAAATGCTCATCCACCTTAGCACTGAACACTTCCACACTCTGAGCTAAGGCTGGCAAAGGTTCGGCATAACGCTCTTCCAGTGTTTTGACCCGGTTAGCCAGTTGTTGCGTGACCCGTTCGATCTCGGCGACGATACTAGACTGCAAGGTAGCCAGCCATTTGTCATCTACGATCAGGGTTTTGATGTCATCTTCGGTGAGTTGCGGGTATTGTTTGAATACCTGCTTATCCAGTGCTTCCTGCGCTTCTTTTACGGTTCTTTTATGGGTGGCTTCTGCTTCGAATAACTTCTTGGTTTTGTTGAGTGCTTCGATTTCATCCTTATCCGTCGTCTGTTTCAATCTGGCTGCGACGCTGCCTTTGTTGACTTTGCCGCTGTCGTTAATGGCTTCTTCCAGCAAGCCACCTTCGACGGCTTGTTCTTCGATAAAGGCTTCCAGCTGCTGCGTGCAGGTATCGAGTACGGTTTGTTGGGCATCGACTTCATGCTGTTCTTCGGCGAAGAAACGATTGACGATTAGGGCAGGGGGAATCAGTTCGGCTTTGTATTTTGCTTTATTGATAATGAGGTCAGGGGTTTCTTTCAGCTTCTCGCCTTTTTTCACAGCCAGTTCGCGCAGGCTGTTGGCAGCTGGCCAGGCATCCTGGGTAATGAAGTAGACATCGTCCTGCATCACTTCCGCCCAGTAATCCATGATGATCTGGAACATATCGTAGCGGTCTAACAGGGGTGCTTCGGTGTAGGCTTTCAGCAGGCTTTCGGAAATGCGGTGTATTACGTCTTTGGGGAAGTCGCTCTGACTCAGTGCAGGTAAATTGGAACCGCCTTTCCATTGCTCGAATAAAGCCAGAGAGTCTTTTGCAAATTGTTGGAATTCCGGATGGTCGAGAATAGTCGCTTTTACTTCTGACGATTTCACCAGTGCCTGACTGTAAACTTCTCGCTCATCGGCAAACAGGGTTTTACGTAATGTTGGGAACACCTGCCAGTAAGCATCTAAGGCTTCGATGTCTGCATTGGGGATGCCACCACTGAGATGGGCACTCAGGTCGTGTAAGTCTTCTGCTGCGGAGCTGTCGATATAACGGGGGATGTTGAGGTTATAGTCGTTGCCTGCAATTTCATCAAAACCCACCATGCGGCTGAAAGCTGTTTGCTCGATCTGCTTATTGAAGACATCAACGATTTCGTGCAGGTCTTGTTCGCGCAGACGGTTTTTTGGGCCATCTTTTATAAAGCCTTTGCTGGCATCTAACATAAAGATGCCGCTTTCTTCGTTGTTTAATCTTTCTTTCGCACCGGCTTTATCAATCACGATAATACAGGCGGGTATGCCGGTGCCGTAAAACAAGTTAGCTGGTAAGCCTATAATGCCTTTGATATAGCCCTGTTTAATCAGGTTACGACGAATTCCGGCTTCGGCATTGCCACGAAACAACACGCCATGGGGCAAAATAACCGCGCCCTTGCCGGTACTTTTCAGTGATTTAAGAATGTGTAGTAAGAAAGCGTAGTCACCGTTTTTCTCCGGTGGAATACCATATTCAAAACGGGCGTATTCATCTTCTTCTGGTAGAAACCCAGTGTTCCAGGCTTTGAATGAAAACGGAGGATTGGCCACCGCAAAGTCGAAGGTTTTTAACGCGCTGTTGTCCTGTTTGTATTCGGGTTCGGCGAGGGTACTGTGTCCACCGGGAGCGATTTCTGCATCAGCATTATTGTGCAGGATCATGTTCATGCGACACAATGCCGTTGTTGCTACGTCTTTTTCCTGCCCGTAGATACTCAGGCCATTGCTGGCTTCATCGGCGGCTTTTAATAACAGAGAGCCGGAGCCACAGGTTGGGTCATACACGGTTTGATCTTGTGAAGTATCTTTGGTGATGCCTACGACTTTTGCTAGGATGCGTGAAACCTCTGCCGGTGTATAGAATTGTCCCTTGCTTTTGCCGGATTCAGTAGCGAAGTTACGCATCAGGTATTCATATGCATCACCGAGCAGGTCATCGCCCTGGGCACTGTTGCCACCAAAATCCAGGCCTTCGAATATGCCGATGAGTTTGGACAGTCGATCGACCATCTCCTTGCCTTTGCCCAGACGTTCTTCATCGTTGAAGTCGTTGTCTTTATTGGTTAGCCAGGGCAGTTCATTTTCTTTAGCAATGCCATCGAGCACGATATTGAGCTTCTCGCCAATTTCTTTATCACCCTTGAAGTTAACCATGTCGGAGAAGGTGCAGCCCTCCGGCACCACGATCATGGCATTAGAATCATTCAGGTACTTGTCTGAGACATACTTGAGGAATAGGAAGGTGAGTACGTAATCCTTGTATTGCGAGGCATCCATCCCCCCGCGCAGCTGATCACAGCTGGCCCAGAGGGATGAATAGAGTTCGGTTTTTTTTATTGCCATTGGGCTAATTCCTTAACTTTATTATTATTTTATTTTTTACTTAGTAGTCCGATCAGCAATGCTCCGAGTGCTGCTCCAGCGAGCAAATGACCCACGTCAGCTCCACCTTCCTTAGCCTGTATGGTGTTTCCTCTTAGCTGGGGAACAACGGCAATATTATTTGAGTTCAACTGAGTAACTGTTCCATTTAATCGCTCGTTTAGCTCCTGGGCACTGACTTCTAGTGCTGATGCCGCTTGATACATCTGATCAACAGAAAAAGATGACTTTCCACTTTCCAGACGACTATAACTAGCCTGTGAAAGGCCCATGCGCTCTGCCATATTGCCTTGCTCTATGCCGCGTTCTTTACGCAAACCCGCCAGAACGACCCCCAGTACAGCGGAATATGTGGCTTGTTCAGTATTCATAGTATTAAAAAAACCTATTATTACTTGTAATTGAATATATTTAGGTTTAACGTATACAAATTCGTATAACGTAACCATTTAGGAGATTAAAAAATGTATTCTAAACTTAAACCTGGTGACTTGCTACACCGAAGCAAAGGAATTGTTCAACATGCGGGTGTATACCTGGGTGATGGGCGTGTATTACACAATAAGCCAGAGGATGGGGCTGTAGTCACAAGTTATAACCAATATGCTGAGGGGAAAATTGTAAATGTTACAAGTACCGACAGTTCTGATCTGCAGCTACTAACCCAGCGGTTGAATGAGATTATTGGTAGTAATCAAAGCTATAGTCTTCTTGCCAATAATTGTGAGCATCTTGCCAGTTACCTGATCTATGGCCGGATATTGAGTCCACAAATTCAATCCACGACCATTGGTGGAATTGTCGGTGGGTTAATAGGCAAGAGAAATGGAAATCTTGCATATGGTGTTATTCTTGGTGGTCTTGCTGGATTGGTTCTTAGCAATATGATTAGGAAATATGACTATCATATTGATGGGCATGAGACTTTGGTTTGATTTCTGGGTTGTGTGAAGCCTTCACTAGATTAAATATGAGATTCATTGAATTTCAAAACTGTGTGCTTGAATCTCCCGAAGATATCTAATGCTTCCTCATACGATTTTAGCAAGGTTGAATCAGTACTTTCCAGAATTGATGCACTATCTTTGCAATCTCCACCTAAAGATAGAGTCATAGGAAGATCATGGCTATTCGGCAAATTATCTCTTTGTATAGAAAGCTCAAAGTCTTTATTAGAAAGCATTTCTAAATTGACAACATTATCACCTGGAATGTCTTCATTAAGGCGATGTGCATACTCCGTCAAAGTTGGTTCTGCCGGCATGTAGAGAAAACCTTTCTCATCCATTATTTCGCCCGATCTTAAAATTCTGCCCAGGACCTGGCGAAAGTGAAGCTCGGTTTTGATTCTAGTCAAATGGCAACAAACTTGAAGTCGTGGAAGGTTCGTTCCTTCGCTGATCATACCCACCGAAATTATCCACTTTCTTGAACTTTGCTTGAAGTCATGAATATGTCTTAAAGGGTCCTTTTCCAGGTAGGTAACGATATCAGCTTGTTCTTTTAAATGATCTTGTAATGATTTGTGTATACGTCGCGCATGAGAAACAGAGCTTGCAACAATTAAGCCCCCAGCATCAGGACTTGTATTTCTTAAATGCTCAAGCCTGGAGTTAGCTTTCCGGATGATATGCAGCATCAAATCTTCATTTTCAATAAGGCTCTGATAGGTATGATCTGAATTTTTCAAAAATTCATCGAACGATTTATATTTTTGTGTTCCACCATCCTGACTAACACGGATCTTGTCATTATCGACCAATGTAATACTCGGTGTTCTACAAACTCCATCGTTGATGGCCTGGGCTATGCCATATCTATAGTCGCAATGAATTGTTCCATGATCGGTGTATCTAGACAACGTAATTGGGATGTTGTCAGACCTCCAGGGCGTCCCTGATAGGGCCAGCGAAAATAGCGCTTTTCCCTGGATTTGCGAGATAATTCGTTCTCCCCAGGCGTTGGCGTTATTAATGTCGTTTCCTGAGCAATGATGAATTTCGTCAAAGATGACGAACACTCTTTGATCGATAAACAATTGCCAAAAATCATCAGATAAATTCAGCATCGACTGGTATGTGATCGAACACCCTGCAGCCCCTAATCTTGCATCAAATCTCTTACCAGTCTGATTTTCGAGTTCTTTTTTAAAATCGCGCGAGACCACCAATGATGGGGAAAAACAAATAACAAGGTCTATGAAGTCAGTCTCAAACAACTTTTTTGCAAGCTGAGATGCCATAAACGTTTTGCCTGCTCCAGGTGTAGCAAGGCACAAAAAGTGTTCTTCTTTATTAGAAAATTGATGATAGGCTTGAGAGATACACTCTTTTTGCCATTGGCGTAGTTTCATTTTTTATGTGGATGCCTGAGAGGATATCAAGGTCTCAAGGGCTCGAACTCGCCCCAGCGTTTTAGAGCATAGATCACGAGCTTCATTGTATAGTTCCTGGATAAGATCTTTTTGCGATGGAGACTCTTTGATAATAGCTTCGTATTCTTCTACCTCTCCAACCGCCGTTAATAAATCGAGTTTGCATTGCCGATACCTTAGCCTTAGATTTTGGATAAATTGATCAGATTGATTTTCAATAGAATCTTGAGCAGCGATCTGCGGTGATCCTTCAAGTAAATTAGTTGTGAAATTCCGACTAAATCGATATTTGATGGAGCGTCCAGATTTTGTTCCGGTCCTTTCTACGAGTTTATTTTTCTCTAACCTATGAATGTTTCTCAAGATAAATTGTCTTGCAGATTTTCCGTCTAAAAAACGGCAAGTCGGTAATAGAAGATAGGCTTTTGTTAATTCTGGGGCTGTGAAAGTTTCAAAAGTTCCAGATGTCAGTAATGTCAAAAGCTCTGGTTTAATGCGTGTCTTTTTCATTGGGCGAAGCCTGGTGTCTCGTATTTCGCGACATTGTACCTTGTCTCTATGATCGAGACAATGAAGCCTTCAGTATACTCCCAAGAATACCAAAATCTTCGTGATTGGTTGAAATCGAAACGTAATGAAAAGGGTATAACTCTGCGCGATGTAGCAATAAAACTAGGTAGGCATCACTCAATATTTGGTAAATTGGAACAGGATAGGCGAAGAATAGATGTGGTTGAATTAGTCATTTATTGTCAGGCTATAGGCGCAGATCCTCATGAGGCTATAGATATATTGATTAACTCATTGTCAGAAAAATAATATAGGGATGCAAATAAACCTAGATTGTGAATTCTCGAAAACCAAAGACTTATGAATATTCAATTCAAGCAAATCTAGATTCAACAGGATTTTTCAAATCAATTTATAGTTTCACCTCAGTTTATCCATCAACAGGGTTTGATAGACTATTACTGGATTTGCTGTAAGATTTTTTTGTGATCTTAGTGGTAGATGAGCTGTGAGATAGCAGACATTGTTTGGCGCACTGCAATAGGCGCTTTTGTGCCAACTGCTGCCGTGCCTGACAGATTGTAGGGATAGGCAAGTTCGTTGATAAAGCAGTCATAGTCATGTGTGATGCATTTAGCAAGTTCGTGCAATAACCGGTCGAAGTTATATGATACTCCCTATCTCTGCTGTAT
>Ga0209142_1001330_pt1 | contig 14035 bp, 13 predicted proteins | sample SaaInlV_120m_DNA_FD_184678 | JGI IMG/M metagenome (GOLD analysis project Ga0209142, IMG submission 184678) | Marine microbial communities from expanding oxygen minimum zones in the Saanich Inlet - Saanich Inlet SI074_LV_200m_DNA (SPAdes) (version 2) | ecosystem: Environmental > Aquatic > Marine... | reverse complement strand
AGGACACGTTGGATGTGATCAAGAACTCACCTGACCATAAGGATATTGTCATGACAGGTTATGTCTCAGAGAGCACAAGGCAAGCTCTCTATGCTCACGCCGATGTTTATGTTCTCCCCTCACTCTACGAAGGTTTTGGTGTTCCAGTTCTCGAGGCCATGGCCTCAGGGTGTCCAGTGGTCGCGAGCAACAACTCATCCTTACCAGAAGTAGTGGGCAAAGCAGGACTACTCTTTAATCCATCCGACCCAGCTGATATTATGCGAGCCATTCTCGAGATCAAGCAGGACCGGGAAAAATACATTAAGAAGGGTCTCAAACATGTCAAAAACTTCTCTTGGGACAAATGCGCGAGCGAAACTCTCAAGGTGATTACCAACCTTTCTTCTTAGGCATCCCACGTTCGCAATGGAATCGCAACAAACCTGGTGGTAAAATACTCGCCATGTCTGAAAATGAAAAAATTCCTGTCTTAAATCATCATGCCTACTACATCAGGCGAGATTATCCTGGCATTATAGATTTCAAAGAAGCCTTAGAAAAATTTACAAAAGATGGTCATTCAGTAAGATTAAACAAGTTAAGAGACAAAGATGATAATCTCATGTATCCCAATATGGACACTGAAGCTTCAGATCTAGTAATGGCTAGTTTTATTGTTGCTGTTAACACTGGTAATGCAAAGATTATTCGAGACGAAGGCCATGGAACTGAGGGTAGTAGAGATGCTATGTGCGGGCCGTGCGGCAACGTTGTCGAGTTGCCTTCTGGTGTTAGGTTGTGTTCTCTTGATCAGTAGATCTTTAATTAGAATTAGCTCACAACACATATTGGATATTCTTGCGGTACAATAGTTGATATGATCAAAGACAAGCAAGGTAAGCCTCTTTCATTTTTGCAGGCAAGAACTAAAATCATCAAGCGGTTCGAGTCGTATCTCCTCGACTTTACCCTCATGTGTCTCCACCTCACAACCTGGATCCCTCTCCACTCAATCCGAAATTTCATCTGGCGTTTTGTTGGGCTCAAGCTAGGCAGCAAGAGCACTCTCCATACCGGAGTCCGCGTCTTTGATCCGCGTGGGATCACAGTCGGTGAGGGCACTATCATTGGCTACTCCTCGTTTCTTGATGGTCGTGCGAAGCTCACAATCGGTAATCACACTGACATTGCCTCCGAAGTCATGATCTACAACCAAGAACATGATCTGAGTGCCGCCGACTTCCACGCCGTGGACGGTCCAGTCGCAATCGGGGACTATGTTTTTATCGGTCCGCGCGCCATCATCTTGCCAGGCGTCACAATTGGGAACAGGGCAGTTATTGCTGCTGGTGCAGTCGTCACGAAGGATGTAGAGGCAGGTAAGATTGTTGGTGGAGTCCCAGCCAAAGTCATAAGTGAGCGCAAACTCAAAAACCCAAAATACAAACTAGGAAGGTTCAAACTATTCCAATGAAACCACTAGTCTCCATTATCACCGTCTCTTACAACACTCGAAAAGAAACGGTCCAGAGTATCGAGAGCGTGTATAAGAGTAAGGGATTCAAGCCAGGTGAGATCGAGATCCTAATAGTTGATAACAACTCTCCTGACGACTCAGTAACGTATATCAAGAAACACTTCCCCAAAGTCCAGGTTATCGCTAACAAGAAAAATAGGGGATTTGGTGGGGGTAATAATCAAGCCGCCAAAATCGCAAAAGGTAAGTATCTCCTTCTACTTAATCCCGACGCATTCCTAGGGGTTAACTCTCTCAGAGTCATGGTTGATCGGATGGAAGCAGATGATCAGATCGTCTCCGTGGGTCCCCAGCTCCGATACGCTGACAATAGAGTCCAGCTCTCAGGCGGTTATCTTCCCACTCCTCTCAGAGTCACTGCCTGGATGCTATGGTTAGACAAACTCCCCCTGATCAAACTCCTCTTCCCCAACCCATATCACGTCATTAGTACTGACTGGCACACCTCGGAACAGTCTCCAGAGTGGCTTATGGGAGCTTGTATTCTCTTTCGCAAAGATGAGTTTCTCGTGGCAGGTGGTTTTGACGAAGAGATCTTTATGTACGCCGAAGAGGTCGAGCTCTACCGCCGACTCAAGGAGAGTCTGGGTAAGCGAGTTCTCTTTACTCCTGAGACTGAGGTAGTGCATCTAGGCGGCGTCAGTACCAAAAAAGCCAATGCCTACCGCCTCGCCCTCGAGCTCAAAGGTGTTGAGTATATATATCGCAAGCACTACCCCAACCTGTTCTGGTTAATCAAGCTCGTTATCTTTGTTGGCGTGATTCTGAGACTTGCCGTCTTCTCACTCATTCCCAGTCGCCGCGACACAGTAAAAGAATACTTGGGTTATTTTCGAGCACAATGACTATTACAAATAGCGCGAAGTCCGCCAAAGCTATAGGATCGCGAAACGGCGGAATACGCAGTCTGCGCGAAACCTTCATAGCGACGGTGGAATGGTTTGATAAGAATCTATTAACCTTACTCACCGCAGTTCTCATCATCGTAATTCCCTTGTATCCCAAAATCCCGCTTGGTGAGTTGATAGAGGGTTATATCGTCAGGCTCAGACTAGAAGATCTCCTGATCTTTTTTACTTTTGCCGTCTGGCTAGTCCAGCTAGCTCGCCGTCGCATTACTCTTCCCAAACATAGAATTGTCAAGGCGATCTATGCCTATTTCATAGTGGCCATACTCTCTACTCTGAGCGCTCTTTTCATTACCCGCACCGTTCCATTTGAGAGGGCTCATGTTTTTAAGTTGTTTTTCCACCTCTTTCGTCGGGTAGAGTATTTCTCCCTCTTCTTTATTGCCTATTCAGCGATCAGGAGCAAGTCAGATCTCAAGTTATTCATCAAGCTCGCGTTCGCTACACTTATTGGTGTCATCATCTACGGTATTGGTCAGAAATATTTCTATTTTCCAGCCTTTTCTACGATGAACAGGGAGTTTAGCAAGGGAGTTCTTCTATATCTCCAGCCTAACACCAGACTCTTCTCGACTTTTGGCGGGCACTACGATCTTGCGGCATATCTTCTTTTGATGCTTAGTTTTACGATCCCCGCAGCCTGGATGGTCAAGGCAAAAAAACACAAAGCTATCTTATATCTAGTCTCACTATTTGCTGTCTGGTCGCTAGTTCTCACCACCTCACGCACCTCTTTTATTGGCTATCTTGTTGGGATCACACTTTCCGGATTATGGCTCACCAAGTATCACAAATTCTTCTGGTCATTTAAGCGAGTTTTTCTCATAGTCACGACTAGTCTTATCATTATGCTTTTCTTTAGCACTCTAGTTGAGCGTTTCGCCCAGGTCATTCCTAACCGTGAGACTCGTGACGCAATTAACACTCTCACGGCTATCATTAATAAGCCATTTATTAACCAGCCAGAGAGTACTGGTAATGTAGCTGAGCTACCTAGTCTCCTTGGATTCCTCTTCAAAAACGAGAAGCCCGTGATCATTCCAGTCGAAGATGTTCCCGAAGATCAGCTCGCACTCGTTGCCAGTAAGTCCGACATGCCCCCCAGTCCAGTGAAACCAACTCCCCAGCCAATCGAAGATCTCCCCTCCGACGTCACGCAAGAATCAGAGAACATTCGCAAGCAAACTGCCGAGGAACAGGGCAAAGAATATGGCGGTCCCAGCTACTCACAGAACGCTCTCAAGTATGGTCTCTCGATGGCAATCAGGCTCGACGAACTCTGGCCACGCGCACTCGCTGGATTTATGACCAATCCACTCCTGGGCACTGGCTACTCAACTCTGGTCAAAAGCAATCTCGGCGAGTTCACCTATGCCGAGTCCACAGACAATGATTACCTGCGCATGTTAGGGGAGACTGGTTTGTTAGGAGCCATCACTTTCCTCTCGATTATCTACTTTGCTTTTCAGGCTGGCAAACTTGCTTTTGACAGCCCAGATCAGCTCTCACGGATCATCGGCGTTGGTCTCATGACTGCAATCGTGAGCATCTTAGTTAATGCCCTCTACATTGACGTTTTTGAGAGTAGCAAAGTTGCCTACACTATCTGGATTATGGTCGCATTGGTTGTGAGACTTAATGAGCTCAATCATCCTCGCAAGATAGGCAAAAAAGCGTGAAACTAAAAGCTCTTATTCTCCCACTCACATTCTTTGTTCTATCTTTCACTCTCCGTATGTATAAGCTCGACAATCCCTTGGGCGACTGGCATTCCTGGCGCCAAGCTGACACTGCCTCGGTGGCTAGAGAATATACAAAAACTGGCATCGATCTCTTTCACCCTAAGTATCTGGATCTCTCTTCGATCCCCTCCGGACTAGACAATCCCGAAGGCTGGCGCATGGTTGAGTTCCCCATGATAAACGCTCTTCACGCAATAGTCGCCAACACATTTCCTCAGCTAGGTTTAGTGGAATGGGGGAGGGTACTCTCAGCTATTGCCTCTTCACTGACTGTTATTATTCTCTACTTGCTTACCAGGAAACTTTCAGGCAAATTAGTTGGTGTTTTTGTTGGGTTAATATATGCCATTCTTCCATACAACATCTTCTACGGTCGCGTTATCTTGCCAGAACCATACTTGGTTTTGTTTATGATGTCTTCACTCTATTTCTTTGTTCTTTATTGGGATACTAAGCGCATCCATCACTATATACATACTCTCCTCACCCTCACTCTTGCCGTACTACTCAAACCAACTGCGCTAGTGATCCTCCTCCCGATGGTTGGATACGCTCTTGCTGCTCTTGCGAGTCCTCTCTACACCTACCTTCTCTCCCTCGCACTTCCTTTCCTCGCAATCATTCCTTACCTTTTGTGGAGACGCTACATTGCAGCCTATCCTGCTGGTATTCCAGCAAGTGATTGGTTGTTTAATGGTAATGGTATCCGCTTCAAGGGGGCCTGGTTTCGCTGGCTTTTTGGCGAAAGGATTGGCAAGATGATCCTCGGCTATTGGGGACTCATTCCTTTTGGAGCTGGTCTAGCAGCACTCGGAGAACGCAAAAAAGAGACCTTAGTATACGGCGGCTTCCTCTTAGGTAGTCTGGCTTACCTTGCAATCATCGCAACCGGCAACGTTCAGCACGACTACTATCAGATCCAGATTATGCCAACTATTGCCATTTTTGTGGGACTAGGATTTGCTACTCTCATCCGCTCTGCAAAAGGTTTGAGACGACTATACATCGCACTCTTGTCTACATTTATCCTTGTTCTCTCTCTAGCTCTTTCTTGGTATGAGCTAAGAGGCTTCTTCTGGGTCAACAACTCCGCAATGGTCGAGGCTGGTCAAGCAGTTGACAAGTTAGTCCCAGCTGAAGCACTAATTATTGCTCCATACATGGGTGACACAGCCTTTCTCTTTCAGACCAATAGGAGAGGTTGGCCAATTGGGGGCGAGATCGAAGATAAGATTAGTAAGGGAGCAGATTACTACGTCACTACAACCAGGGATGATGAGTATAACAAGCTAATCAAAGAGTACTCAGTAATACAAGAAACAGATACCTACTCCATCATCAAGCTATGAAAATCCTGATGCTCACTCCGTACTTACCTTATCCACTAGTTAGTGGTGGGCAGATCAGGACGTACAACCTTCTCAAACAGCTCAGTCTCACGCACGAGATCACGCTCTTTGCCCTCATCAAGAGCGAAAAAGAGCGCAAACACCTCAAAGAACTCAAAAAATACTGCCACAAAATCAAACTCTTCAAGCGCACGGAGGAGCCATTTGTCCTCAGAAACATTCTTCTCGCTGGTTTCTCTTCCTATCCATTTGTCGTGACCCGCAATCTCCCCCTGGGGATGAAACAGACAGTCCGTCAGGAGCTCGCAAGCAGTCACTATGACCTCATCCACGCCGAGACTTTTTACATGATGCCCAACATCCCCCCCACTAATACTCCAATCATCCTCGCCGAGCAGACTATCGAGTACTTGGGCTATCAAGATTACATGAAAAAGGCTAACTTACTACTGCGGCCCATCCTCGCCATCGACGTAATGAAAATCAAGTATTGGGAGCGCAAGTTCTGGAACAAGGCAGATAAGCTGATCACCATGTCCGAGGATGACAAGCAGTTCATCGAGCACGAGTTACATCGCAAGCTCAATATCTCGGTCGTTGCTAACGGAGTAGACCTCGACTTCTTTTCCAAAACCAAGAAGAGTCTACCCAAGGACCCCACCGTCCTATTTGTTGGCACATTTAAGTGGCTCCCCAATATCGAGGCAGTCGACGAGATCATCAACAAGATCTGGCCCAAGATTATCAAGGCTCTTCCTACAGCCAAACTCAAGATCGTTGGCTTCTCACCCACCAGTAAGATCAAGAGTTACGCGCAAGATGCCTCGATCGAGGTCCTTGGGGGGATAGATGATATCCGGGATGCATTCGCCGCCGCTCATGTTCTTCTAGCCCCCATTAGAAGTGGCAAGGGTACGCGCTACAAAGTTCTCGAGGCCATGGTCACCGGCACTCCAGTTGTCGCGACTAACCTCGCAGTCGAAGGTATGGGCCTAGTCCCAGGCGAGCATGTCCTCACAGCAGATACTGCAACCAGTCTCGCCAAAAAAACTGCCGAACTACTGACCGACACACCTCTCCAGAACAAAATGGCAAAAACCAGTATCAAGTTTGTTCACAAACACTTTAGTTGGGATACAATAGCCAAAGATCTAGACGGAGTATACAAGGAGTTTTTATGAAACCAGACATCTCAATCATCATTCTCAACTACAATGCCCTAGTATTCTTGCGCAAAACTCTTGCTTCCATAATGACTCAAACAGGTATCAAGATCGAGACCATCGTAGTCGACAACAACTCATCTGACGACAGTAAGGCCATGGTTACCAAGGAGTTCCCTAGTGTGACCTGGGTTCAGCGCGACACCTCAGAGGGGTTCTCAGCAGGTAACAACGCTGGTCTCCCTCATGCCTCAGCCGACACCATCCTCTTTTTTAACCCCGACATAGTCTTCACTAAGCCTGGAGATCTCAAGAAGTGTTATGACAAATACTACTCTACACCTGACATCGGTCTCCTGACCTCTAGAGTTAACTTGGTAGTTAATGGAGAGATCGACGTAACTTGCCATCGTGGCTTCCCCACTCCTTGGGCAGCATTCACTCATTTCTCGGGTCTTGAGAAGCTTTTCCCCAGCTCCAGGTTATTCTCCCAGTACACCATGAGCTACTTGGGTTACGACTCAGAGCACGAAGTTGAGGCAGTCGGTGGGATGTTTATGCTCCTCTCCAGAGATCTAGGAGACAAGATCGGTTGGTGGGACGAGGACTATCCCCTCTACGGTGAGGATATTGACTTCTCATATCGAGTGCACGAGCTAGGACTCAAAAATATCTACTGGCCCGATGTCATCACAGAGCACTACAAGGGAGCCACAACCGGCATGAGCAAAAGCAGTAAAAAGGTGACCTCAGCCAGCAAAGCTACCACCAGGCGAGTCAAAGGCTGGTCTATCCAGGCTATGGAGATTTTCTACAAGAAGCACTACGCCAAGAAATATCCCTTTTTCATCAACTGGCTGGTCGCCCTCGGCATCAAACTCCTCAAGTTCCGTCGTGTAACACTGGCGTAAGCTATAATCAGTCGTATGGTTACTATTGCTATTGACGCGCGCTTCTACGGCACCGAACACACTGGCCTTGGCCGCTATACCAAGAATGTCCTCCTCTATCTTGTTAAATTACTCCCTGGTCACAAGCTAGTCATCTTCTTAAGAGATCCTTATTACGACTCTCTCAAGCTAGGCCGCGGGGTGCAGAGGGTTAGGTGTAATCTTCCTCACTACTCCGCGCGTGAGCAACTAGTACTCCCCAGACTCATTTCTCAGCACAAGATCGATCTTTGGTTCTCTTTCCACTTTGTTATCCCGATTTTTTCTGGGGTCAAAAAAGTTACAGTCATCCATGACCTGATCAAGACCTTTAGTACAGGCTCTGACACCACCACTCGTAGTCCATGGTTATACCGACTCAAGCGATGGGGATACAACCTAGTCATGAAAAAAGCAGTTCGAGATTCTCGTAGCATAATTGTCCCAAGTAACTCAGTCAAGAACGATATTTTATCCTATTTCAACGAACGTCCAGAGAAGATTTATCCCATCTGGGAAGCTCCAGACCCCTCTCTGCAAACTGCAAACTGCAAACTGACACCTAAAATAAACTTACCCGACAAGTTTATTTTGTATGTTGGCAACGCGTATCCCCACAAGAATCTTGCCATCCTTCTCCAAGCTCTTCACTCCATGAAAACCAAACATCTCGTGATCGTTGCTAGTATAACTCCGTATCTCACTAAGCTTATGCACAACCTTGATTCCAGAACTCGCAAACGACTCCATATCCTCAGCTCAATCACTGATCAGGAGCTGGGATATCTCTATAAGCACTCCTCAGCTCTCATTGCACCGTCCTTGATGGAGGGGTTTGGTCTTCCTGGGCTAGAAGCTCTAGTCATGGGCACTCCAGTCGTAGCTTCTGACATCCCAGTCTTTCGCGAGGTCTATGGCAGCTCAGCAACCTATTTTGATCCAAGCTCAGCAAAAGATCTTGTTCGCGCTGTAGGGGAGAGGTCTTCTCTCCCATTCTCCTACTCTCGCACATGGGAAATAGTGGCAAGTGATATCGCGGAGGTCATTCGTGAGAGTTGCACTAGTTTATGACCGAATTAATAAGCTTGGTGGTGCAGAGCTAGTTCTGCAGGCTTTTCACGAGCTCTATCCTGACGCAGATTGGTATACCAGTGTCTGGGATCCCAAGAAGGCTCCGTTCTCCGCCTCATGGCCAGTTCATGCGTCCTGGCTCAACAAGATCCCTTGGCTTCGGCACCATCATGAGTTGGTGCCATTCCTTATGCCGTTCATCTTTGAGTCATTTGACCTCTCGGAGTACGATCTCGTAATCTCGATTAGTAGCGCTGAGTGCAAGGGGGTTATCACCAGAGCAAACACACCACACATCAATTACTGCCTGACTCCCACCAGATACTTGTGGAGTCACAGGGAGACTTATCTCTCTCGTCCTCAATTTGGCCTGGTCCAGAAAATTGCTACACCTATTATCAAGAAGATTCTTGATTATCTCGCTAGCTGGGACCTAGTTGCCTCCACACGTCCTGATCATATGATCTCAATTAGTGAACACGTGAAACATAGGGTACAAAAATACTACAATCGCGATACTGCAGTGATCTACCCACCAGTTGACCTCACTAAGTTCGCCTCCATCCCTAGGGGTCCGTCCCCTAGGTTACTGTCAGATTATTATCTGACTGTCTCCCGCCTCGTTCCCTACAAAAACATCGAACTTTTGGTTAAGACTTTTGCCAACTCTGATAGGCAACTCGTGATTGTTGGCACTGGATCAGAGATCTCTAAGCTCAAAAAGATCGCGACTAGCAATATCCAGTTCACAGGTTTGATCTCTAACTCAGAACTAGCCACTTACTACCATAATTGCCGAGCCTTCCTCCAGGCCAATACCGAAGACTTCGGGGTCAGTATGGTCGAGGCACTCTCGGTAGGTAAACCAGTGATCGCTTACGCGAAGGGAGGGGCAGGGGAGATAGTAAAAGACGGTGTAAATGGTATTCTGGTTAAGACTGGCTCAGTCAGAGCATTTCGCCGCGCTCTTGACAGGTTTGAGACAATGAATCTTACGAGCAAATCATGCATCGCTAGTGCAAAGCGCTTTGGTAAGCTAGAATGGCAAAAGAAGATCACTTCGTATATAAAAGACGCATATGCAAAACACAATAACTGACCATCTCTACGTCGTCATCCTCTGTGGCGGTGGCGGCACAAGACTCTGGCCCCTCTCTCGCAAGGCTACTCCCAAACAATTTATCAAACTAATAGGTGAAGATAACCTCTTTGTCAAAACTCTAGAGAGAGCCAAGTTAATCGTTCCTGATGATCATATCTACATCATGACAAACAAGGATTATCTGATAAATATCCAACAAGACGCTCCCAATATTCCTCCGGAGAACATCATCGCCGAGCCAGAAAAAAAGAACACAGCTCTCGCAATGGGAGTAGTTGCCGGCATCATCAATGCACGCGACAATAACGCAGTCATCATCAATCTTGCTTCAGACCATCTTGTAGCAGATCTAGATGCATTCAAGACCACGGTGCTTGCGGCAGCACAAGTTGCCGCAAAAGGAGATTCTCTTGTGACCATCGGCATTGAGCCAACTTTTGCTCACACCGGCTATGGCTACATTCAAGCTGGCGACAAACAACAAGAAGTTAGTGAGTTGCCTGTTTATAAGGTGAGCGGTTTTAGTGAAAAACCAAACAAAGAAACAGCAGAAGAATATATCGAGACAGGTAAATACTACTGGAATGCTAATCTTTACACATGGTCAACCTCTCTTATTCTCCAAGAATTTGCCACTCTTGCTCCAGAACTATCTGCTCACATTGACAAGATAGTTGAGCATGTAGGTCAGAACGACTATCAAGCCGTACTGCAAACTGAGTATCATGCCGCCAAAGAAGAAGCGATCGACACTGCTATCTCAGAGAAGACTTCTCACTTACTTGTTATTCCTGGTGACTTTGGCTGGACTGATATTGGATCCTGGAATGTTGTGCATGATGAGGCAGAGCAAGATTCCGAGGGGAATGCTCTTATCTCTCGTGCTCAAGGTGCCGACTGGATTAAGTACAACACCGCAAATTCGCTAGTCTCAACAGCCAAAAAAACCATTGTCACGATTGGTCTCCAGGATGTCATGATAGTTGATACAGAGGATGCTCTCTTAGTAGCTCGCAAAGATAACGCCCAAGATGTCAAAAGAGTCATCGAAGAGCTCAAGCAGCGTAACAAGCAGGAATTACTCTAGAATTATACTCAACCAATGAACTACCTTACCCTTAAGCGCCTTCTCGATATCTTAATTGCCCTTACTCTTCTCATAATTTTTCTCCCTATCTGGATCATCGTCCCTGTTGCCATCTACCTCACCTCCCCAGGTCCCATCCTCTACAAACATCGTAGACTGGGCAAAGACGGGACTGAGTTTGATATGTACAAGTTCCGCTCCATGGTCGTTAACGCAGACGAGATTCTCCACAAGCTCGACAAAGATCTTCTCAAAAAATTCAAGGCAGGCGACTGGAAACTAGAGGCCAAGGATGATCCTCGTATCACCATCCTGGGTAGGATCCTGCGAGCCCTCACGATCGACGAGTTCCCCCAGCTTCTCAACGTTCTCCGGGGAGAGATGAGTATGGTCGGTCCACGCGCATACCTGGCAAAAGAGCTCAACGAGCAAATGAAAAAATATCCAAGTTGTCGAAAGGGTGCTAAGATTATCAAGTCAACCAAGCCAGGCATTACTGGACTCTGGCAAGTCTCTGGTCGTAACGAGGTTACGTTTGACAAGAGGATAGAACTTGACGCAAAATATGCTAGAAGGATATCACTATGGACAGACTTATCGATAATGTTGAGAACACCACGAGCGATGATCAGCAAATGGTAACCTCACTCGAATCAGAAGTAACCAAGAAACCATTTTTTACCAAACTCATCCCATATAAGAAGGCAAAGGCATTGCCAGAACACGCTGGTAGAGTCAAGTGGTATCGTCGTCCATGGATGGTCGCGCTCCTCATTTTTTCTCTCCTTCTTATTCTCCTTACGACTTATGCCTCAGTTATTGGTTTCAGGACTTACAAAAAAGCCCTTATTGTTCAGGAACGTGCTCGTTCCATCGCAACCGCGATAGAGCTAAGAGACCTTGGCCTTGCCAAATCCGAGCTCCAGAACACCAAGGACGCACTTGTTGAAACTCATAATACTTATCAGGGAGTATCCTTCCTAGGCTACATTCCATTTTTTGGTGGGTACGTGCGTGACGGCGAACATGTTCTTCTTGCCGCTGGACATGGCCTTGAGGCAGCTGATCTTGTGATCGCCTCCCTCGAGCCCTACGCCGACGTTCTTGGCTTTGCTGGTATCGAGACCAAGCTCGAGTTCGAGACTGCAGAGGACCGCATCGTCTTTCTCTCCGAAACCGTCGAAAAGCTTGCCCCCGAAATGGACCAGATTGGTAGTAAGTTGCAAGAGGTTAGTGACGAGATTCAGAATATTGATGAGACTAGATACCCCAAAAAGATTAGGGATATCGAGTTGCGCGCACAGATCATCTCAGCCAAATCCTCTATTGCTAGTGTCGCCTCCTCCCTCACTCAGTTCCAGCCTTTTATAAAGCTCCTTCCAGATCTCCTGGGCAATCCCGAAGAGCGCAAGTACCTCATTCTCTTCCAGAACGATGCAGAGCTCAGACCTACCGGTGGATTCATGACTGCATATGCCACGATTAGTGTGCTCAAGGGCAAGATCACGGCCGGAGTCTCACAGGACATCTACACGCTTGATAGCGCCTTCACCCAAAAAGTCCCAGCCCCAGATCCAATCAAGAAATATCTCCCGCTAGTCTACAACTGGAACTTGCGCGACATGAATCTCTCTCCTGATTTCAAAGTCTCGATGGACACATTCACAAAGTATTACTCTCAGGTCCCTGGCGCCCCCGAGGTCGACGCCATCATCGCAATTGATACCGAGATCCCGGTTCGCATTCTCGAGATCCTAGGGCCAATCGGAGTCTCAGGATACGGCGGCGAGTTCTCGGCAGAGCCTGATCCCAGATGTGATGGCAACTGTCCTCAGGTTATCTACGAACTAGAAAACATCATCACTAGACCCACCTACGAGATCCGCGAGGGTCGCAAGAGTATCCTCGGCCCTCTGATGAACAGCATGCTCGCCAACATGATGGGTAGCCCCAAGGCCAAATGGGCCGAGTTCTTTGCAGTCTTCTCCGACAGTATTCGCGAAAAACATCTCCTCATGTATTTCTTTGACGAAGATAAGCAGCAGGCCGTAGAGTCACTCGGTGCAGCAGGTAGGATCGTTAACTACGAGGGTGACTACCTCCACATCAACGACACCAACTTTGCAGGCGCCAAGAGTAATCTATTCGTCGAACAGGATGTCGAGCACGAAGTCACAGTGGCTGATGACGGCTCCGTTAGCACCAAGCTAACCCTCACCTACAAGAACCCTATGCCAGGTGATAACTGTAATCTAGAGGCCGGACAGCTCTGTCTTAACGGACTCCTCAGGGACTGGATCAGGATCTACGTGCCAGTTGGGAGCCGCCTCACGGCCGCTCGCGGATTCGAGGTCGATCTCACCACAGGCGAGGACCTGGGCAAAACCGTCTTTGATGGATTCTTCACTCTCGCCCCAGAGTCAGTCAAAAAACTCGAGCTCGAGTACACCACGCCAGCAGGAACGGTCACAGGAGATAACTATCGTCTGCTCATCCAGCAACAGCCTGGCATCGACCCAGTCAAACATGACTTTGTGATCGGCAATAATCCCGCCGTCTCAATCATGGTCGATTCTGACCAGGAGATCATTCTTTCTAGATAAATGAAGTCAAAAAATGTTATTCCTAATTTAGTTTCCCGGTATATTCAAAACACAGGTGCCGGGGAAATCGTTGTTTTAGAATCAAGCTTTCTCTGCAACTTAACATCAGCTACATTGCGTGGCGTTGGTGTTGCACACTCAAAAATTTATATCTCCACGAGAGTAATCAAGCACATTTATGATAAGAAGCCAGCAGAAGAATTTGATTTTCTCGCGCGGAATCTTCACTTAATTTTTCGCTTCCCAGATCATGTTTATGAGAACAAATCATCCAAGCGTGGGCAATATGTATTTGTAAAAACTATCAAAGATCAGTTGTATTTTGCCTCACTTGAATACACGACTAAACTAGAGGTGGTCACTACTTTCAGAATACGTAAATTATCTTATCTTAACAATTATCAGCTTATGTGGAGTTGGAGGGACGACATTTCCTCATCGTAACATTTTCGTTACTAGCTCAAGAGCTAGACTAATCATGTCCCGCAGTAGAGCCTTTCTGCATTTCAACCCCACATAAACAGACAATTTATTAAAGAACTTATGGATATATCATACACTA
>Ga0209142_1001328_pt1 | contig 14048 bp, 15 predicted proteins | sample SaaInlV_120m_DNA_FD_184678 | JGI IMG/M metagenome (GOLD analysis project Ga0209142, IMG submission 184678) | Marine microbial communities from expanding oxygen minimum zones in the Saanich Inlet - Saanich Inlet SI074_LV_200m_DNA (SPAdes) (version 2) | ecosystem: Environmental > Aquatic > Marine... | reverse complement strand
CAGGTGATGCTTCTGCAACTTTAACAACAGGTGCTACTTCTGCAACTTTAACAACAGGTGCTGCGTCTGCAACTTTAACAACAGGTGCTGCTTCTGCAACTTTAATAACAGGTGCTGCTTCTGCAACTTTAATAACTTTTTGTGTTTTTGAAGGTGTTCCTAAAAATCCAATTACGAACAATAGACCAACAAATCCTAATGTGATAAATCTTAACATTTAAATTCCTTTTTTTATGTAATTAACTATATTATAATAATAAAAAGGTGAAAAATAAAAAATGTTTTACCATGTAAATATTAAGAAATAGTATGTATAACATTAAGTTATTTTTAAGTTTTTTATTGTATAATTTTAAATATATTTAGTGGTAGAGTTGGAGAGTGGTCAAATCCTGCGGATTGTAAATCCGCTGCCTTAGGCTTCGAAGGTTCAAATCCTTCCTCTACCACCATTTTATATAATAACGGTCCCTTCATCTAATGGTTAGGATTTTGGATTTTCATTCCAACCATAGGAGTTCGAATCTCCTAGGGATCACCATTAAAAAAAAGATAAAAACAATATCGAGAAGTGGGAGAGTGGTTTAATCCACACCCCTGCTAAGGGTGCGTATCCGAAAGGGTACCGAGGGTTCAAATCCCTCCTTCTCGGCCATAAATAAAAAAAAAAGATTTTATCTATAAATAATTGCTCTTTATTTATCTTCAGTATCCTTTTTGATTCTATTATAGTGGTCAGGTAAGTCTATTTCAATTAAAAATCTACTAGAAGTATATTCCATTTAATGTTCCTATATTATTATATATTCTTATAGCATTGTTATATAATATATAAAAAGAAAATTTTATAATTTATAATTTTTTTTAAGTTTTTTTTAAGTTTTTTTTGATAAACTTTCATTATCTTTTATAAGTAAAAGACTTTTTGACTTGTTAGCTCAGTTGGTAGAGCATCTCCCTTTTAAGGAGGTGGCCGTTGGTTCGAATCCAACACGAGTCACCATTTTTTTTATGCTGTTGTAGCTCAGTTGGTAGAGCACCTCACTTGTAATGAGGCGGTCGGTGGTTCAAATCCTCTCAACAGCTCCATAAAAATATACCTTGAATATAATATATTCAAAATACATGCGAGTGTGGCGGAATAGGTAGACGCGTTGGACTTAAAATCCAATTCCGGTTTCGGAGTGTCGGTTCAATTCCGACCATTCGCACCACTTTTTTTGTTGGGGTATCGCCAAGCGGTAAGGCACTAGCTTTTGGTGCTAGCATTCCTAGGTTCGAATCCTAGTACCCCATCCATAAATATTAAAACACTACAAATATAATTTTTTCAGCTAAAACAATAAAACAAATAATTAATATATAAAGAAAATATTAAAAGACTAATCTTAATATATATTTAAGTTAATATAGTTATAATAAAAGAAAAAGGTATAAATTGAAAAAAACACCTATAGAAATACCATATATATTAAATAAAGATTTTATCTTAAATAATTTAATGACAAAAAATGGTGATAGGTTCAATACAAATTTATTTAAAACAATAAAGATACATAAATCATATAAATGGTGTTCTTCAATATCTGAATATCTTTATTGTATATTATTGGAATATACAGAACAACCAAAATGTAAAAATGAAGATTGTACTAAAGTAGTTAAGTATAATCAAACACAAGAAAGAAAATATAATACATTTTGTTCTCCTTCTTGTTCTACTTCATCAAAACAAACACAAGAAAAACAAAAGAAAACAAATAAAGAAAAATATGGTGTGGAGTTTGCTTCACAAAGTAAAAAAGTAAAAGAAAAAGTAAAAGAAACAAATATAAAAAAATATGGTAAATCTTGTTCTTTACAAAATGAAGAAATAAAGAAAAAAACAAAGAAAACAAATAAAGAAAAATATGGTGAAGAAGAATTCTTTGCTTCAGATATTATAAAAGAAAAAATAAAAGAAACAAATATAAAAAAATATGGTTGTAAAAGTACTTTACAAAGTAAAGAAGTAAAAGAAAAAATAAAAGAAACAAATAAAAAAAAATATGGTAGTGAATATAGTACACAAAAGAATATAAAGAATTATGAGGATTTAAATAAAAAATATATAGAATTTTTTTTTAAAGATAAAAAAGAAAAAATTGATTTTGAAAAATTATGTGATTATTATAATATTTCAATCACTACAGCATATAGATATATAAATAAGTTTGATATTAATTATATATCTGTTTCAAATATAGAAAAAAATATAAATAAAGAATTTAATAATGTTTTTAAACTAAAAAACAAACAAATAATCAACATAAAAGAAGATGGAAAAAAAAGAAAGTTAGAATTAGATTTATTTAATGAAAAGGAAAAAATTGCAATAGAATACAATGGTTTAATGTATCATTCATTTGGAAAAAGTAAACATACAATTTTTAATAATTATGAAAAAGAAAAAGAAAAGTTTAGTAAAAAAAAGAAAAATTATGAAAAACATCTATTAAAAACAGAATTATGTGAAGATAAAAAAATTCAATTGTTCCATATATTTGAAAATGAGTGGTTAAATGAAGATAAACGAAATATCTGGAAATCAATGATAAATAATAAATTAAAAAAAGAAGTAATTAAAAGAGTATTTGCAAGGAAATGTTATGTGGAAGTATTAACAAATGAACAATTGTCAAAGAAAAGAAAACAAACAAATAATAGAATGTCTAAAAAGTTTGAAAATGAAAACCATTTACAAGGTTCCGGTATTTCAAGTATTAAAATAGGTTTATTTTATAATGAAGAAGTTGATGGTAAAGTTATAAAAAAACTTGTATCCCTAATGACATTTGGTAAATCAAGATATAATCATAATTATGAATATGAATTAATAAGGTTTTGTACACTGAAAAACTATCAAGTAGTTGGTGGGGCAAGTAAGTTACTAAAAAAGTTTGAAAGAGAATTTAACCCCAAATCATTAATATCATATGCAAATAGAAGGTGGTCCAATGGAAACCTATATAAACAATTAGGTTTTACATTCTTAAATAAAACACCTGCAAATTTTTTCTATTTTAAAGAAAATGAAAAAAAACTAAAGTCAAGAAATAGTTTTCAGAAACATAAATTAAAAGAAATGTATAAAAAAGGTATATTAAAAGAATATGATGATAATTTAACAGCTATATTAAATGCATATAATAATGGTTACAGAAGAATATGGGACTCAGGGAATTTATCTTTTATTAAAAAATATTAAAATAAAACAAGTTTTAAAAAAAACTTAGAAATTAAGTTTTTTTTAAGTTAATATTGTATATAATACATTTACAAGAAAAGGAAACATAGTTTATTTTTCTTTAACACATTCCGGATTAGCTCAGTGGTAGAGTAGATGACTGTTAATCATTTGGTCGCTGGTTCGAATCCAGCATCCGGAGCCATTATAAATTAAATCTAATCAGGGTCGTTAGCTCAGCTGGTTAGAGCACTCGGCTCATAACCGAGTGGTCGAAGGTTCGAGTCCTTCACGACCCACCACTTCAATAAACTAAAATCAATCAACAAAATCACTATAAATAAGACAACAATTTATTATTTTATTATATAATGTAATAATAAAACAAATAAGATTATAAGAGATAATTAAGTATAGTTTTTATATAATAATAAAAAATTAAAGGTATCTTATGATAAATGATTATATAGAAAAACTTAAAAAAACATTATTAGAACCAAATAACCTAAAATTAATCAAATATATAAAAGAAACAACAGAGATTACTTTTAAATGTAATAAATGTAAAAAAAAAGAAATTATAAAAAAAAGAGCATTGAATGATAGAAAAGATAAATGTAAAAACTGTGTAAAAATTAAAAAAAAGGAATGGGGAAAGAATAAATGTTTGGAATGTAAAAAAATTACAAAAAATAAAAAGTTTTGTTCTAATGTTTGTTCTGCAATATTTAATAATAAAAAAAGAATAATAAGTGTAGAAACAAAAAATAAAATTTCAATATCAATGAAAAGAAAAAAAAATACACCAGAATTAATAAAAAAACGAATAGAAAAAAGAAAACAAGAAGATTTATTAAAACAAAAAAAACAAGAAGAAGAGAAACAAAAAATAAAAGAAAGGTTAGAAAAAATATTATTAAAAGAAAATATTCAAATACTTGAACCTATAGATAAAGTTGTACAGAAATATAACTTTAAATGTTATTGTGGTAATTTTTTTAATAGTTCTTTACATAATTTTATTCATCAAAAGTCTTATTATTGTAATATATGTAATGTTAATTCTGGAACATCAAAAGTAGAAAGAGAAATAAAAGACTTAATACTTAAAAAAGATAAGAATATTTCAATAAAAACTAATTCTGAAATTGAAGGTAATGAAATTGATTTGATAATAAACAATAAAATAAATAAGGTAGGGATAGAGTATGATGGAAGCATGTGGCATTCATATGGTAAAAGTAAGTATTCAATGTTTAATAATTATTTAAATAGTAATAAACAAAAAAATAAACATCTAAATAAAACAATAATATGTGAAAATAATAATACTAAATTATTTCATATATTTGAAAATGAATGGTTGGATAAAAATAAAAAAGAATCTTGGAAATCTATAATTTTTAATAGTTTAAATCTTTCAATTAAGTTAAATGCAAGAGATTGTTATACGAAAGAAGTAGAAAGAAAAGAAAAAAATAATTTTATTGATAAAAATCATATTCAAGGTACAATAGAATCAAAAATAAATGTAGGATTGTTTTTAAAAGAAGATAAGGTTAATTTAAAAAAAGATACGTTAATTTCAATAATGACATTTTCAGTCCCAAGATATAATAAAGAATATGAATATGAATTATATAGATTTTGTTCTTTGAATAATTATTTAGTTAGAGGAGGAGGAAGTAAATTATTAAAATATTTTGAAAAAAAATATAAACCAAAGTCTTTGATATCATATGGTAATAGAAGGTGGACAAACAAATATTCAAATTTTTATTTATCTTCTGGTTTTAAAGAATTACATGAAACAAATGTAAGTTATTATTATTTCCATGAAAGTGATATAAATAAATTTTATAGTAGAACTACATATCAAAAGAAGAAAATAGAATTATATTTTAATAAAAAACAAAGAAATATTGATTTTTTTGATAAAGATTTAACTGGTGAAATGAATTTATTTAATAATGGTTATAGAAAAATTTATGATTGTGGTCAATTAGTTTTCTGTAAAACATATTAAAAGAGTCTTTTAAAGACTCTTCTTTATTCTACAATCTTCAAAGGATTTTTTTCTAAAGAAAAATAAAGAAGTAATCATTATAATTCCCATTAAAATATACATTGCTTTTTGTTCTATGGTTAGAATTTGATTACTATATACTAATACCATTTCTCTTAACATAAATATAATAAATGTTTCAATTATTGAAGATATTTTAACTTGATTTTCTACAATATATTCACCAATCATTCTGGTTAATTCCAATATAACAACATAACCTAATAATACATAAACAACATTTGCAAAATTAAATTTATCAACAAAGTCCCCAAAGAGTAAAAGAGTTAAAAAAAGTATTAAACTTAATCCAATTTCTATGTGTGATCTATATTTTTTCATATTTTTTAATTTTTCTAGCATGTGTATTGTATCCTATAATAATATTTTTAATTATACAAAATATTAACAATATACAACACAAAAAACTTTTGATGTAAAAAAACAACAGAAAAATTGATATTTTCAATAGTATATAAATAGTATATAAATAGTATATAATATTTAATAAAGAAAGGGAAAAAACAGTAGTTAAAAAATCTATATAAACCTGTCCTGCATACACTTCGTATATAGGAATAAAAAAATATTCTAATAGAGATGATGTAACTTCAAATCATAATCTAAAATCAAAAGACTATTCAGCTGCATTAGTCATTGGTCGAAGAGGTTTGGGTTTGAGAGAAAAGTTTGTCATTTGTATTAGGGGATTTTCAAAAAGATTTAATAAAAAGATTTCACAATCTTTTAGTGTAAGTACACTTTTTAAGCAATCAGAGAAATGCTTGAATACTACAAATCACTTTAATAAATCTAATTGGTCTCTATGGAAAAATATCAAAAAGAATGAAAGTGATATTAGAAATTTGATTTCTAGTGTTAGTTGATTTTTTATATAAATACTAACTGTAACAAGAATGTTCTCACTTATTCCTGCTTTCGTAGGTTTTTAGTAAATTCTTGATTTTTCTTACAACATCTCATAATTGAATGTTGGTTTGATATTTTAACTAATTTTATTAGTTATTTTTGTCAAATAATCAAGTTTGATCAACTTAATAATTATGGTTGAGAAATTTAATAAGATATTCTGGGACAGAAAATAAAATAAGATTATTAGAGGGAGTGGATGAACAACTTGTAATAGAATCAATGGATACTCTTGTTGATTTTTTAAAAGATAAGTTTTAGAGAATTAAGGATAATAAGACTCTTAATATAGCAAAAGAAGTAAAAAGTGTATTTTTTTATTTTCGTCTAATTTTGGGGTTAAGTTTCTTTTTATTTTTTTTATGTTATAATAACATTATAAAAAAGTTAATATAACTATCTATATGGTAGTAAAATTAATAAAAGGATTTAAATATGAAAAACTCTTACAATAATAAATTAAACACACCTGATATATTAACAAAAAAAGAAAAAGTTATATCTCTTGCTGTTATGCGAAATTTTCTTCATTTTGGTCATTATGAACTAGTTTCACAAATGTTAAAATATTCTGATGTAGTATATATTGCATTTGGTTCTGCTCAAGCAAAAAATGATATTAGAAATCCATTTACAATAAGACAAAGAATCAATTTATTAAAACTTGCTTTTGGAGATACAAAAAAAATCAAAATAATTTCTGTTGCTGATATTAATGCAGTATCAAAAGAAGATTGGGAAAAACATGTATTAAAAACCATAAAAACTCAAGGATTACAACCACCTACTGATTATTTTGGGGGTAGCGAAGTAGATGTTTCTTGGTATGGTAATGTAATTAGTCATACTACTGAAAAAGCAGTTGGTTTTGAAACTGGAGATGATTACACTATTATTAAAAAATATATGAAAATACATATCCTTGATAGATATGAAAGTAATTACATGAGTGGAACAGATATTAGAAGTTCAATTGCTAATAACGGTGAAGAATGGAAAAAACATGTCCCTAGATGTATGATTTCTTATATTGAAGAAAACTTTCCTAAACATTTGATTTTATCTAATATTTTAAAAAAGAAGAATATAGATGGGAACACATTTTAACAATAAAAGGATTTAATGATGAAATCTATATATGACTATATGAAGTTGGAAAGACTTTCTAATAATAATATATATGAAAATATAAAATACTCTAGAGTATCTAGATTTAAAAGTAGAAAAATATCAAAAGAATTATCTTTTAATAGTCCTTATGAATATTTATTTAGAATAGTTAATCAGAGAGGATTAAAAAGAATATATTTTAAAAGAAAATTTGGTAAAAAAAATTTACAACAATTTATTAAGGATGTTTAAAACATTGTCTAATTAGGAAAGTAAAGACAAAAAACTTACCTTTTCATAAAAAAAATTAATAAGATTATCTATGTGGTAATGAAATTAATAAAAGGATTTAATTATGAATATGAAAGTATTTGAGAGTGGTGAAAAGAATGTGTGGAAATATATTTTCACAACAAAAGAATATGTATTAGAATCTGTTCTGTACAAATATAATTCTTTTGAAGAAAGAACTGTTATTTGTTGTTCTGTACAAAGTGGTTGTCCTATTGGTTGTACTTTTTGTGGAACAGGAGAAAATTTTATCAAAAATATAAAATCAGAAGATATAGTAAAACAAATAGAGATGGTTTTAAAAGATAAAGATATAGAAGACATTAATACTAAAAGTGAGAAGTTTCAAATAATGTTTATGTCAATGGGAGAACCAATGCTTAATTGGAATTCTTTAAAAAATGCCATTAAAATATTAAATAAAAAATATAAAAATGCTGATTTATTAATATCAACAATAGGGGTTGATAATGATACAGTATTTAAAGATATAATTGAAACTTCTAAAGAAATAAATAAGATTGGACTACAATTTAGTATTCATGAATCTAATGATATTGAAAGAAATAAACTTATTCCATTTGAGAAAAAATATTCTCTAAGAGATATAAGAGATAGAGGAGTTTCTTGGCAAATAGCAACTGGTAGAAATGTTTATTTAAATTATTGTATACATAATGATTCTTCTTCTAATGGTAATAACAAAAATATAGAAGAACTAAAAAATATATTTTCACCAATATTTTTTAATTTTACATTTAGTGTTATTTGTGAATCTGATGAAACAATGAAAGATAAAGTTTGTCAAGACCTAGACTATATAAGAAAATTTGAAAATTCTTTTATTAAAGATGGTTACAATACAAGAATATTTGATCCAGCAGGTCAAGATGATATTGGGGGTGGATGTGGTCAATTATGGTATGTACAAGAATATTTTAAAAAAAATAAGAAAGGTAAAGATGAACTTATTTAAAAAAAAAATTGGTAAAAAAGATATAAATAACCAGGAAATTAAAGAAGGTGATAAAATTGAATATAAGTATGATTTTTTTGGTCATGGGGATTATCAAATAAAAACTACTATAGTAAGATATTCAGAAGAAAAAAGTGGATTTTTACCATTTGTTAACTGGAAAAGTATTGTTGATGGATATGATGTAAAAGTAATTAAATGAATAAAGTTTTAATTCCAAATACTCCAGAAATCAGAAGTTTTATTAACTAAAAAATAAAAATTTTGGATATGAGTGGATATATAATCCCCAAAACAAGTTTGTTGTTACAGATATTAATGCAATTAAAAATTGGATTAATTTTAGTTAAAAAAAATATCTTTCAAGCTAATAATTAGGTTATATATTATTTAATTATTAAATTGGTAGAAAAGAGATATCTTTTCATAAAAAAATTAGTAAGATTATCTATATGATAATGAAATTAATAAAAGGATTTAAAATGAAAAAAATACTAATGGTAGTAGACTACCAAAATGATTTTGTAGACCCAAAAGGTGCTCTACCAGTTCAAGGTGCAAATAAGCTAGTAAATAACATACAAAAAAGAATCAATTCAAATGAATATGAACATACTATTTATACTTTTGATACTCATACAAAAGAAGATTATAAAGATTCTGATGAACAACAACTTTTTCCAAATATCCATTGTGAATATAAAACAAAAGGTTGGGATTTTTATAAAATAAAACCAGTATTTGCTGAAAAATTCAATGAACTAACAAATAATAAAAATAATTATTTTGAAATGCTTGAAAATGTTTTTGATAATGAAAATTATCAAGGTAAAAAGGAGTCTTTCTTTACTAAAAATAAATTTGATATTTGGGAAGGTAATAATGTATATGAAGAATGGTTCAATCAAAATTTTGATAAAGAAGAATATATCATAGATGTAGTAGGAGTAGCAACTAACTATTGTGTATTCATGAATGTTATGGGAATGATTAAAAGAGGATATAAAGTCAATATAATTGAAGATTGTGTTGAAGGTATTAAGAACTTCCCAGATGGAACTATTGACCCTAGTTTTAATGCTAACATTGAAACTATGAAATCATACTCAGTATCTTTTAAACAGGGAGGTTCAGATGTTTAAATTACAAAAAAGTGAAGCTAATATTGGAACTAATTTAATTGAAGGTTATATTAATAAATATTTCAAAGAAAAAGGAGAAACCATAACTTCTATTTCTTTTGGAAATAATAGAGAATCTGTTTATTGTAATATAGAAACAAAAAAAGATAATAATACTAACACTTGGATATTAGAAGATGAAGATATTATTTTAATTGGAGTAGATATATTAAAAAATAATAAAGTTGATTATATTGAAGATTCAATATCAACTTTTATGAAACATGTTGACGGTGATTCTAGAGAACTTATGGATTATGGTTCTTTTGAATTTTGTGGTTTAAAATACCTAAATAAAATTAATTAAGGGAATGTTTATGGAAAATATAACACTAAAATCAATTATTTCAGAAGTAGGATTAATTATAACACCTAATGATGAAAAATGTAATCTAATCATTACTAATATTAGAAAGAAAGTTAAAAAATATGTTGAAGATAATAAACTTCAATCTTTAGTTATAGGTATTAGTGGTGGTCTTGATTCTTCTGTTGTTGCTGCTCTTTGTCAAGAGAAATATATTGGTGTTCCTTTAATTGGTTTATCAATACCTATGAGTTCTAGTAATGAACATAAAGAACAAGCTCAATGGATTGGAAATAAATATTGTAGTACTTTTGAAGAATTTATTGATTTTGATGAAAAATTACCTAAAGAAAATAATTTATATGGTTCTGTTTATCAACCTTTTTATGATATTTTATTTGGTAGACTGGAAAAAACAGATAGAATTGCAAATAAGGCAGGTTTTAAAACAGAAACCTTCCCAAAATCTATACTACAAGGAAATATGAAAGCAAGATTAAGAATGATTACTCTTTATGATCTTGCTAGAAAAACTAATGGATTAGTTTTATCTACTGACAATCTTTCTGAATTTAATATGGGGTTTTGGACTATTTGTGGGGACGTAGGAGACTATGGACCTATACAAAACCTTGGTAAAGGTTTTGAACTCCCTGCTATTGCAAAAGCATTAGGAATTAGAGAAGATATAATCACACAACCACCTTCAGATGGCCTTATGGTTACTGAAGATAATACTGATGAAGCCCAACTTGGAGCTAATTATAAAGAAGTAGATACTATTATGGCAATAGTTTCTTTTAGTTTGGAGATTGGAGAAAAAGAAAAACAGGAACTTAAAAGTAAATTGTTTTCTATTGATATAGATGGAGCTAAAATTGGTAAAGTTTTATTAAGGTATGAAAATATGCATTATAAAAGAAATGGTACATTAAATCTTACTAGAAAAGACATTGGAATATAGTTAAAAGGATTATTATGAAAAAAATAAAGATATTCACATTAAATAAAGAGATAGAGAAGAATGTGTCTGATAAATATAAGTCAGATACACCAGATTTAATTGTCGCAATAGGTGGTGATGGAACTTTAATTAAAGCAATAAAAAAATATCAACATCTTGACATTCCATTTTATGGATTAGCAAATGGAACTTTAAACTTTTTAATGAATGAAGAGATAGAAAAAACATTTAATAAAAATTTAGAAAGGATATCTAAAACTTTTAAAAAAATAATTTTTAAAAAGACTCCAATTTTAGATTTTTTAAAAAATGGTATTAGACAAGAAAACTGTATAGTTAATGAAATTGTTATTGGAGATTCTTTAAGAAGTTATCAAACAATTAAAACATATACAAATGATGGTTTTGATAAAATTGTAAAAGTTGGTATGATTTCATATTCAACTCCATTAGGAACTACTGGACTAAATAGGAATATAGGAGGAGAAATTACTCCTTATATAGACGTTCCTATTTATAATATGGTGAGTGTTGCTGCTAATGATAATTTTAAAAAGATTATTAATGAAGAAAAACATCCAAAAGAAGTTAATTTTAAAAAACTTGATGACAGATATGAGACATTAGTTGTTGTTGATGGTCAAAGTCAATTACTTATGCACCAAAATGATGAAATTGAAATAAAATTAAAAAAATATATTGATATTGGATTTGAAGATTTTGATTTTTTTCAAACTAAAAGATTGGTTGATTAACTAAAAAATAAAAAGGAGAAAAATGTCTACTATAAAATGTAATTTTTGTTCAAAAGGACAAAGTTGTAAAATTTGTAAAGGTAAGAAAAAATTAACTTACAATACTATTGGGTCTTGGGAAAATGCAAATTTTTTTCCAGATATTGTAAAATATTTTGAAAGTAATAAACCAAAAAGATACACTGTTAAAAAAGGCCTTCGAGAAGAATTGGTCAAATATTTAGGAACAAAGGAAAGAGTAGAAAAATCAATAAAAGAGAATAATCAAAATCCTGTTATAAAAGGAGAAGAAATCATTTTTATTAGATCTCAAAATAATAAAGATTATCAAGGAGTAATTTCAGAAAACTGGAGGGGTATTCCAGATGCCTTTTTACTTTTTGAAAGTTTTGATTCAAAAGAGAAAGATATCTTTTATGTACCTATGACTAAGTTTGAGGAATATATTAATGCTTTAGTTATTTAACTTTAACAATAAGTGGAAAAAGAAGAAACAGACACTTATTAAACTTAAATTATTTAAGCTTTGTTTAAATAATTTTAAGATATAATTTAATAATATTTAGAAAAAAGGATTATATATGAAAGTAACAATTTACGGTGCAAGTGACGATTTAGTTGAAATTAAAGGTGATATTTCAAACAAAATAGATTGTCCTGGCATAAGTCCTAAGCTATATTTTTATAATGAAAATGGTGTTTTAGAGTTTTGTGTTAAGACTTCTTTTAAACATGGTTTCTGGAAAGTTTATCCTGTTTTAGACGAAAAAACATTTGATGAAAATGATATTAATAGTGGTAGATTATCTAAAAATTGGAAAATTAATGTCCAAATGGGTGGATTTTCAAATCATGATAGAAATTCTATGATTTTAGAAATTGATAGTTATGGAGACTTTTTTGAAATAGTTAAAAAAAGAAAAAAAAAAGTAATCTAATAAAAAATCAGTCTTAACTTTAGAACAAGAATATTGGGATTTAGTTAATAAACTTAATTGGTCAATTAATCACTCTAAATCTAACTATTTAGATATCGCTAGAAAAACAGTTAAAGACAATAAAAATAATAAAAAATTAGAAAATTTTTTTCGAAAATTAAAAAATAATCTTTCTCAGGTTTTTGATGAATATGTAGAAAACGAGAAAGACTTCGATTATCCTTTAGGAGATGACAGTACTGCTGATTTCTTATCTCATATTTGTGGGGAAAGTAAGGAAGCTTATGATCTTTATTTTAACAATCCAGATAAAATGTATAACAGAGCTAAAAAAGAGGGTTATTTATCCGAATCATTCTCTTGGGTTTGGTTTGAGTAATTTAGAGGGGTAATTAGTTCTAAATACTGTGATATTATGTACCAAGATTTTATTAATAATGAAGATAGAATATATCCACAAATATCAGGTATAGAACAAAGAATATGGGATGATTTTAAAACTGTTTTTGAACTTGGTTTAGTTAAATTTTGTTAAAACTCAGTTTTTTTAACATATATTATATAAGGAAGTAATTTATGGGATATAGAATATATTTAGGAAGAATCACAAAAAAAGAACTAAAAGAGATTGAAAATATTAGTTCAACAAAAGAATTATGGGAATATTATAATCCTAATAAGGAACATGATCCAGAGGATGATTATGTTGGGGGTTATGATTTAGGTGATAATTATTTACATGAGTTTGGGAAATATATAGAATGGACAAGTGAATTAAGAGAAGAGTGTTCTGAAGATATTTTTAAAAATGAAGAACTTAATAAATATATGACACAAGAAAATGATTTATTTTTAATTAATAAAAAAGGTTTAGAATATATTATTGAGTACTATTTTAATGAGATGAAAGATTTTTATACAGAAAAAAAACATTTGGCAGAACTTCAATTAATTTTATTAAAACAACAAAGAAACATAGAAAGAGCAAAAGAGATATATGAAGAAGCATATAAATACATTTCTCAAACAAGAGATACAAAGTATGATTTTGAAGAACTATCATGTTATTCTTATGATGAATTATGGTTAGATAAAAATATTGATAAAAGGTTTTATGTTCTTGAGAATATTAGTAACAAATTTTATGATTATTTCCATTTGGAACGAGCTGATTATAACTGGAAGTTATATGATTTAGATGAGTCTAACCCTTTTAAAATTACTAACTCTTGTAAAAAAGATAAAAACATTCTTGAATTAGTTCATATTTACAAAACTTTTGACTTTGGAAAAAATTCTCTAATG
>Ga0209142_1001315_pt1 | contig 14171 bp, 9 predicted proteins | sample SaaInlV_120m_DNA_FD_184678 | JGI IMG/M metagenome (GOLD analysis project Ga0209142, IMG submission 184678) | Marine microbial communities from expanding oxygen minimum zones in the Saanich Inlet - Saanich Inlet SI074_LV_200m_DNA (SPAdes) (version 2) | ecosystem: Environmental > Aquatic > Marine >... | reverse complement strand
ATAATTATGAAATGTTCATTGGCTCTTGGGAGTTCCATTATAAACATGTCGACTCATCTTCCCCTAATACATACCCACCAACACCACCATTTTCGTCTTACAATCAGTTCACACCAGATGGGTATAATGAGGATTTGACTAATCTATATTATAGTTTAGCCAACTATACTATTAAATGGATCGGATATTAAATATGAGAGATAATATCAAAATTTCAGTCAATATTGTACTTTTCGTAGTTTCTTTATCAACCTTGCAAGCACAGGAGAATTCATCTAAATATTCTGATGAAGGGCGATTAATAAACGTTTATTCAGAAATAAAAACTTTGACAGAATCTAAATCATCAGATATTGAAAATAAATTAGATGAACTAAGTGATCAAGAGTTATTTGAATTGGCACAAATAGCATCTTCAGTAAATGATACAACATTATTGTATTTTGTGTTAGGAAGGGAACTCATACAACGGACAAAAACTGATCTTCCATTAAACTTATTTATTGAACAAATTAGAAATAATGCTATTCACAATGATTTTAAGACTTTCCTATTATGGTTGCTGAACAAAAGTCACAAATATTATTCAAATGATGAAAAGATGGAAATTTTCAATATCACAATACCGTTTATCATTAGGGATAAAAGCGTAAATGTTGAGCAAAAAGCCATTGCGCTTCAAACCTCTTATATGGTGTTAGGTGAATTGTATTTTAAAAATTCAACTAGCATTGCTGAGGTAGATAATTATTATGATAAATATTTGAAGCCAATAATGATGAATACAAATGAATTACCAGAGCTAAGGAGTAGCGCTATACAAGGTGTGCGAAATCTTGAATATTCACGTGCAATACCAGATTTATTAAAAATAATTTCCGCCTCTAACATTATAAATAATACACCACTTTCACAGTCAACAAGTATCGTTCTCGGATTCTTTAAATCTACAGAGGCTGTACCATATTTACGAAAAATCATTGAGAACGCCGGTGATGAGTACGTATTTGCTTCTGGTGCAGTTGCGCTAGGTGATATTGGGAATGAATCCTGTTTAAAGGTATTAATTGATAACAGTGATCGTTTTGAAGGTGATTATGTAGGTGTGGCTATCAGAAAAATGGATGAGTTGGTCATTGAATTATTAATAAACAAAAATCCAGATTTATTGCCTTATGCTATAAAAGCAACAGAGCATTTTTATGAAGGCTTCACCGGAAACGTTAATTATAAGGAAGTAACTAAAGCAGGAGAATTGGAATATAAGTCTTTATTAAAGGATATATTATTTCAGACACAAGATAAAAATATTATTAAACTGATCCTAGACCGATTAAGCCAGATTGTAGATAATGAGGGCGCAAAAGAAATAATTAGTAATATTGAAATAGACGATGAATATTTAAACGAGTGGGAATTTATAAATGTAATATCAAATAATATCCCTGTGAAATGTCAAACGAGCAACATTCCTACAGAAGAACCTAGTACAGAAAGAAATAATACTGAGACACAAGAATATGGTGATCCCGGATATAGAGAAAATAATTTTTTATGGTCATGGTTAACAGGTTGGCTAGGACACACCGGACTATGTGCAGGTATTGATGCGGGAAATAATATAAGAATAATTGAGGTAGGTGGTGTAATCAACGTTGTTCGTCATAATTACTGGTCTAGTATGCAAGGAGATGACAATTATTGGGGGGCAAATACTTTAAATAACTCTTCTTACTATATGACATTTTCAATGAGAAGAAACGTTATGAATACTGCAGTAGAGTTAGTTGGCTACTCGTACCTTCTTTACCCAGTAATAGGTGGCAATGTGGACGCAATATGGTATGTATTGTTTCCAGGTACTTATATATCGCCATCTGAAGTAAATGGCTTGAGATGTGATGGATTAATAGAGTATTGTTACGAATGGAATAATTATTGGGTATGGGGTTCAAACGGCACACATTATGATATAAGCCGAACTGAATGGGCGGAAGAACATAATAATTTTTACGATTGGCCGTATAATGCCAATACTGAATTGGCCCCTGTTGTGCAAGGAGGATACGCAGGCGGATCTAGTACACACATGAATTGGGTTGCCCAAACAGATGTACCTACTTATAGTGCGGGTTATACAATAAATGGTTCAACAGTGACTGTTACTATTACAGCAACAGACAGGTCTGGAATTCATTACATTAAATACAAAGTAGGAAGCGGTAGCTGGTCATCATCTCCAATACAGTCACAGCATCCAAATAATTCTTCATATACTTACCAATTTTCTACTACTCTGAATGAATCAGATTTTGTTTATTTTTATGCTAAAGACAATGGTGGAAACTACCCTGATTTTGCAGACGATATTTATATTACAATCATAGAGCCACCCGTTTTAAGTGGTTTACCAAATCAATCAGAAAACGAGGATTGTGGAAGTCAACTATTATTTGATTTGGATAGTTATGCATCAGATCCAAATCACTCGGATTCTCAATTATCATTTTCTCATAATGCACCAAGTTGGATGGGCGTTTCCATTAGTAGTTCTACTCACGAGATGTATTGTGATCCGTCTGTTAATCAGAATGGCAATGCAAATATTACCGTAACTGTAACAGATCCTAGCGGAGCAACAGATACAGATGTATTCCAGTTAACGATCACTTCTCTTAACGATTCACCAACCGGATATAATACATCAATTAGCACAAATGAAGATGTACCAGCAACTGTTTCTTTAAGTTCCAGTTCTATAAATGATGTCGATGACAGTGATTCAAATCTTAGGATTATAAATTATTCCAATCCTTCTCACGGTTCTGTTAGTGGGTTTGGTAGTTATGGTGATTTTTCTGGAACATATACTCCTAGTTCAAACTATTATGGTTCGGACAGTTTTCAATATCGAGTTCAGGATGATGGCGGAGCCTATTCTTCAGTTTATACAATTGCAGTCACGGTAAACGAAATTAACGAAATCCCGACCGGATATAATACCGCAATTAGCGTAAATGAAGATGTTCCAACGACAGTTTCATTAAGTTCCAGTTCTATTAATGATCCTGATGACAATGATTCAAATCTTAGGATTATAATTTATCTCACCCCTACTCATGGTTCTGTTAGTGGATTTGGCAGTTATGGTGATTTTTCAGGAACATATACTTCTAGTTCAAACTATTATGGTTCGGACAGTTTTCAATATCGAGTTCAGGATGATGGCGGAGCCTATTCTTCAGTTTATACAGTTTCCATAACGGTAAACGCTGTTAATGATCCTCCCACCGGATATAATACATCAATTAGCACAAATGAAGATGTACCAGCAACTGTTTCTTTAAGTTCCAGTTCTATAAATGATGTCGATGACAGTGATTCAAATCTTAGGATTATAAATTATTCCAATCCTTCTCACGGTTCTGTTAGTGGGTTTGGTAGTTATGGTGATTTTTCTGGAACATATACTCCTAGTTCAAACTATTATGGTTCGGACAGTTTTCAATATCGAGTTCAGGATGATGGCGGAGCCTATTCTTCAGTTTATACAGTTTCCATAACGGTAAACGCTGTTAATGATCCTCCGACCGGATATAGCACATCAATTAATGCAAATGAAGATATACCTGGGACTGTTTCTCTAAGTTCTATTGATGATGTTGATGACAATGATTCAAATCTTAGGATTATAAATTATTCCAATCCTTCTCACGGTTCTATTAGTGGGTTTGGTAGCTATGGTGATTTTTCAGGGACATATACTACAAGTTCAAACTATTATGGTTCGGACAGTTTTCAATATCGAGTTCAGGATGATGGCGGAGCCTATTCTTCAGTTTATACAGTTTCCATAACGGTCGACGCAGTTAATGATGCTCCGACAGCCGATAACCAGAATTTTACAATGGATGAGGATAGCTCAGTGTCTATAATGCTTTCTGGCTCCGATGTAGAAAATGATCCTTTGTCATTTTCTATATTAAGCGAACCTTCCCATGGAAGTTTATCAAGTAACCTGCCAAACATTGTATATATTCCAAATGCGGACTATAACAATTCCGACAGCTTCACTTATAGGTCCCATGATGGTGAGTTATATTCCGCAAGTGCCTCTGTTGCAATTAATGTTGTTAATATTAATGATCCGCCTGTCGTTGAAGATTTTGATATCATTACAGATATAAATAATCCAGTAGAAATAGTTTTCACAGGAGTCGATATTGAGAATAATTCTCTTGTATTTTCAACCATAACTTCTCCACTACATGGGAATATTGACAGCACATTGTACACGCCTGATGATGATTTTAATGGTTTAGACAGCTTGACTTATATTGCAAATGATGGTATGGCATATTCTGAACCAGCTACGGTAAGGATTTCCGTCATACCAATAGTTTATCCTGGGGATACTGATACGGATGGAATTGTTAGTGCATTAGATATTGTTCCTCTAATTCTATATTTTTACCTAAATGGACCACAACGAAATACGGTTGGTTACGATTGGTTACAGTCGTCTCCTGACTCTTCATGGAATCCAATTGCTGCAACTTATGCTGATGCCAATGGAGACGGAATTATAGATGAGCACGATTTATTCGGAATTGGACTTAATTGGGGTAAATCTCACACACCTGGTTCAAACAAGTTTGTCATTGATATCAATGACAGCACACTAGTTTTGTTGCATAAACCTGCACTTGAAAAATTATATCAGGCACTAGGGGGAGATGGTGAACCAACGCGACAGATGAAATTACTTTTGGAGAGAATTTTAGGCATTGAGCACCTACCAATTAGGTTCAATCTATATCAGAACTATCCTAATCCCTCTAACCCATCTACCACAATTAAGTTTGATTTACCGAATGAATCATTTGTTACCCTTAAAATTTTAGATATAGGCGGAAAATTAGTAAAAACCTTGTTGGAAAAAGAGTATTATCAAAGTGGTACTCATACGTTTACAATTCAGACAGAATATTTAAGTAGCGGATTATACTTATACCAGATTTCAGCTGGTAATTGGAAGTCAACCCAAAAAATGATTATCCTTAAGTAAGGAGGGAAAGATGTTAAAGAAAAGCGCAATATTGATTTTGTTTTTTGGATTAATCCTCACTGGTTGTGATGATGATGAGCCAACGACACAGATACCGACTGTACTTCTGTTATCAAGTTCTTCTTCCATCACTGTTGGGGAGTCAACTAGCATAACTATTGAGTTAACAGATTTGGAGACTTCCGTTTTTGGAGTCAGTATGTTGATAAGTTACGACGATAAAAGTGTCGTTGAGATAGATACTTCAAATGGATTTTTGCAGGGAGGTTATTTTGGTATTAATGCAATTTCCCTATTTGAAATTGTACGTGATACAGTTCATTTTTCCATAAGTGCAATCGGTGATTACGAGGGAGGTGGTACTAGTAAATTATGTGATTTTGAAATTACTGGGTTGGCTATTGGAAGGAGCACATTTGCAATTATACCTGAAGAGATTTATTTTATCAATGACACTGGTGGTGAAGTAGTTATTACAAATTTGGAATTTGAAAATTTAACAATAACTATAAGTGAATAAACAAAATAAATCTCACCAAAATCTTGGACATCTAACACATCAGAATCTATTGGGATAAAATAGATTAATCCTGTAAGAAATTTCTTTGCACAATAATCGCTAATTAAAAATTAAACCGTCAAAACAAAACGGTTGGATATTCTATTCGCTGTGTTGCTGATTAAGTGTGCCCAGATAATATGTTAGGGTGCAAAGGCACACAGCACCATTCAACTGATGTACAAACTATAGTTAAGATGGTGTACTGCAAAATAACGTACTATGGAGGAAATAGACTTAATATAAAAAAACTAGATACAAAGTTAAGCATCGTCCCTTTGTTTCTTATTATCCCGATTGATTCAAATATTCTAATATAAATTTCAATCAAACTACCAACAACTTGTTTTATTAATGTATTTCCCGATATAACAAATAAGTTATCAACATTGGTTTCAAAATTCTACTTCCACTCAAATCACAACTAAAATTCTTTTGTCACATTTTGAGCAACCTCTTGTAACTTCAATATTAAAAGCTCTCTTAACAGTTACTTGGAATCAGCACGTAATCTTATGATGAAACTATTTTTGTACACATTTACGTCACATAATCTATTTTGTCGACTAGAACGCAGTGGACTTTATATGGATATGTAGCAAATTTAATTACAACAAAAACGTCATAATTAATAGTGCAACCCATTGTATAATAATCATTTAAAGTAAATAGTGGTTCATTGATCACTTTATTTAGTTTTAATGATGAACATGTCAGTTATTCAAAATCTAGTCTTTAATGGTCTGACTTCACATCTTCATAAGTACAATAAAAACAATATATCACTATCCCCTATCGTACTGATTTTCAATTTCTGAAAATAAAATGTGTATTTTTTCGTCACTAAAATTAATTTGTCGACGGGCGACCAGTGTACTGTTAATCCACGTGTCCGTGGTTCGAGTCCACGTACCGGAGCAAACTGGGTCGGTTACACGAACCAGTTAACAACTCAGAATAATAAACCCTTGGATCATTGCTCCAGGGGTTTATTTTTATCTGCCATTTCTTGTCGGGAGACTTAGGTTTTACGATCTCAATATCTTTGAGGATTAGGTTTAGAAATTGCTGTAATCGTGTTCTGTCTATCTTATCTAGAAATGGAACGAACATCTTCAAGTATTCTAACAATTGTTCCGGAGATATTGCTCTTTCCTTTAAATAATCGATTTCCTTATCGAGTTCATGGATATTCTTTTCAATAAATTTAACTTCTGATTCATAATCAGCGATTTTCTGGGTCAGGGTCGCAGTACCAACTCCGGATTCAATAGCATTAACTATATTATCCATTTTCAGGTTAATAGATTTCTTATTGCCCTGTAGCTCTGATTTCCTTTCAGTTAACTCCTTAATGCGAATTCTATCACCTTTTGCGGCAGTATCTGAAGCTGCCTGTAGGAACTCCTTATTGTCCGATGTTATCCTTTGGATCCAATCCAGAATAAACTTTTCGATAGCGAGTGCAGATATCTGTCCTCCGGGGCATGCTTTGGCACCCTCATGGCCAGATTTTGTGCATTTGTAATAATAGTGCTGATTATAGCTGCCGTCCTTCAGCTTCTTTTTTGTCTGGCTAGTAGTCATATTACTACCACAATAGCCACATTTTAGTAATCCCAGTAAGAGAAGATTTGACGTTTTAGGAATACCAAGACCAGATGATGCTGTTTTTTGTTTTTTCTTCTTCTGAACTTTCTTAAACAGTGATTTAGAGATAATTGCTTTATGCTCTCCATCAAAAACTTCATCGTGGAATTTTATTACCCCGGTATAGGTTTCATTCTGGAGAAATGAAAGGATTTTGTTCTTATTGAATTTTACTCCACCTCTGGTACTCCCAACATTCTTTCCAGATTTTGTTACTCTGGATGGAGTTCTAAATCCTTCAGAATTCAACTTCTCAGCAATTTTGGTAACACTATTATCATTTAAATAATCATTGAAAATACGTAGAATTATTTTAGAATATTTTGGATCAACGACCATTTTCTTATCTTGAAGTTCATATCCCATCGGAACTGTACCACCAATGAATTGTCCTTTCTGGGCGCATGCATATGATTTTTCAAATGTACGCTCAGCTATTAATTCCCTCTCAAGCTCAGCAAACACAATAAGTAAATTTCTAAACATCTTCCCGTAGGGATCATCATTGCTGATGCGGTGACTTTTTGTATCAAAATCGATCTCATTTTCTTCAAATTGTCCGATCAGATCAAACCAGTCCCTTGTACTCCGTGATATCCTGTCAATTTTGGTAGCAATAACTAAATTGAATTTACCCTTTTTTGAATCTGATATCAGTCTTTGGAGCTCCGTACGTTTTTCCATTGATGCACCGCTTTTTGCACTGTCGATATAGACATTATAAATCTCCCAGCCTTCCTGTTTACACCATTCCCTCAGTTGTTCCTCCTGATGGTCAAGGGAGCTGTATTTAAGTACCGTCTGATCATACGTTGACACTCTGCAATATAGAGCAGCAATTCGTTTGGTCGGTTTAATCTTTGGTTTTGTTCTGCGAGGCATTTTTGCTCCATAGTTGAAAAGGAAATTTACACTAAAATGAATAGGGTTAAATGGTTGAGAAATTGTCTGAATTGGGGGGGGCTACTCAGGGCGTTGTACTTGTCGGGAAGATTCTAGGAAACTTTGGATCTGAGTTTCTTGGGAACTTGGATTCGCCATCAGGGCACTGGTTCCTATGAACAGTTAAGAGCGCTGTTTATATTGAGGTTATTTGACGTTGTGTCCAAAATTTGACTATTGAATATAAGTTGTGAATTTGAGTCTAGAATACATACGATATTGATTGGGAATAGACTTATCGGGGTGTCCACATTATTGTTGCAAGATAGACAATAGCTACAGCGAGTATGACACTTTCGGTTTTATGGATCCAATCACATTGGGCAAGGATCGGTGAAATTGTAAGTGTGATAGTTAATAGTAGGCTTTTAATGGTTTTTTCCTAGAAAAATAAAGAGCAGTAATCCCTCTACATTTAATTTTATTTAATATTTTCTATGTTATTTTGAGATAATTCTATCGCACCACTTGTGATCTTAAGTATGTAGGCTGAAATTTGCATATTTTGCTCAATTGTCTTATTGTAAAACATATTCCGCAAAGTATATGACATATTCTCTTTTTTTAAGAATCCATTATTGAAATCACATGACTTAACAATAACTCCAGAATTTAGTATTTCTCTGATCTCACATGAGTATAGATCCAAAATTTTATATGTGGGCGCAATTATTGCGTTAAATCGGTAATTTGCTATATCAACATAAGTTATTTCAATTTGTATCTTATCACCAGGACAATATTTATCAATTAGTTTATCACAAGACATATATGACAACTGGTCATTGTGAATCAAACCATCAATTCCTTCCAATGTAATAAAAATACCATGATCTGTATTAACATTTTTTATTGTAGCTGTTTTGATATCCCCTCTTTTTATTTTGATATCACTATTATTGCTCGCTGATAAGGTTTTATTTCTAGATATAGTTATTTTTTCCTTGGTTGATCCTTCTGGCAATTCATAAACGTTATTTTCAACATTTTGAATCCAAATACTTAAATCTTTAATTATCTCGATATCATCTTGATTTGAATAACTTTTGGAACTCACCTCGTTTTCTATCCAATGTATTAAACGAGAGTTCTTCAAGAGAATTTCCCTCTGTCTATCATCAATTTTATAATGAGATTGAAAATCTTCACATTTTTGTTTGAGTGAAGCAAGCTGTTCAATAATGCTACTAATACTAGATCTTGTTTCTTTTAGGAATATGGCAAATCGATTATAATTATCGAAAATAATATTGTGTAATCTTATCATTTCCCATTCTTTAAGATTATCTAATTGTAATATTTGTTCAAAGTATTTAATACTTTCATCAAAATTAAATAAGTACATATTTACCCTAGCAATCTCTAAACAAATCTTATATTGATTTGGAGATATTTTTTCAGCAATTTTCAAGTTTTGTAATGCTTCATCATTTTCAGATTTATACTTAGAAATTATTTCTGCATAGAAAACTCTTATCACTGGGCTCTCTTGATTTAATTGCATAGCTTTGTAATAAGCTATTTCTGCTAAATCATATTCTTTTTTAACGAAATGTACAATTCCTTCTACTTTATAGATTTCGAAGTACTTATTGTCTAACTGCTTTGCTTTATCAATATATATTTTTGCTTTCGCATAATTTTTTCTATACTTTATTGCTTCATCTAAATATTTTGCTAAAACTATATCATTATCATCACGAATTGTAAAAGCATCAAAACTATAAGCGTCATTCTTTACTTTGGCTGCATTATGCTCCTTAAACGCTTTAAGATTATTATATTTACGTGTAAAATATTCTCTTTCACTAGGAGTTACAATATCAATTATATTTAAATAATCTTTTGATAATTCTGTTATATCATATGAAATACGATTTGGCGTAATTTTTTTTGTTATCAAATTCTTAGATAATAACATAGTTAGCTGTTCTTGAATATCATCTAGTTCAGAAAGATATGTCAAGATGCCTTTACGATGTTCGCCAATGTTACAAAGCATTACCTTAAGTACCAACTTACATTTTTCATCTAAAGTTGTGAAAACATTTTTGATACAAAAATCAAGAATCTCTGCTTTATTATCTAAAATTATATCAGGTTCAATTCCATTGCGAACAGACTGTACAAACCATTTTATCCAGAGTGGATTATTATGAAGATCATCACAGTATTTTGATAAATCATCCTTATTGTAATGAGTAAGCTCCTCACCACCGCGAATCTCATCCAATCTAGTCATTAATTTTATCGCATCAATGTTTGTCATGGGTTTCAAATTAAATATTCTCTCATTTTTACCAACGGGCAATCTAGATGTAATTAATATTTTGCTTTCTGACTCTGGTAGTTCGTCTAGGAATTGTTCAAGAAAGGATTCAATCTTATCGTCCAAAATATTTTCTAAATTATCAATAATGAGGAGGACTTTCTGATTTTTAAAAAAATCGATTATTACTCCAATACTTGAGCTATCATTATTCCCAATATAACTGTTAATACTATGGAAAATGCCTTCAGATGAATCAATATGTCCTTTAATCTCTTCAAAACCACTATTAGTTAATTCTGTTGCTTTTGAAGTTGTCCAAATAATATGATCATATTTCTTGGGTTGAGAATTACAGAGCAATTGAGCAATACGTAATGCTAATGATGTTTTTCCAACACCACCTTCAGAAATTATAGAAATTATATTTGATCTTCCATTTAAAATTTTTATTATATTTTTTATTTCATCTTCTCTTCCAATAAAACCTGTTTCTTCAAAATCTGCAATTGGTAGTTCTGCTTTTGTAATTAATTTTTTTTCATTATTCACTATAAATTTATTATATAGTGATGCATATGTCCCTCTATTAGGGTTTAAATTTTCAATATATATTTTAATTTCCTCATATCCGGATAACTGTGTATTTTGACCATATCCAATTTCGCGCTTAAATGTAACTTCTCGAATAAATATTCCGTTTGGATTACTTTTATTTTTTTTAGTGTAATCAAATTTGTTGATGTGAATCAATCTTCCATTTTGTATAGATGGCTTTATTAAGATTACAATAATCTTTTTTTTTCTATATTGTTTAATTATACAAGTATAGATCACACTCTTATATTTCTTAAAATCTTCTTTTGACAGGACCCATCTTGATAGATTAATACCTTTTTTGATTTCGATCCATCCCAATTCCTTATTAACTATAGATGGATATAGAAAATTTCGAAAATATTCATCTTCACTTTTCTCTAATAAATTTTTTGGATCACATTTTGAAATACCTACCGGTAATAAAGTTTTATCATTTAAGCCAATTAAAACTGCACCACCATTCGTATTAGAAATTGATATAATTGCTTTAACAACTTCCCAATACATAATTTCAGATTCTAAATCTTCTTTTAGTTCAAGCCACTCAAGTTCAGTAGAATTTGCAATTTCTAATAAATCTTCAACGCCCCCATTTTCGTTATTTAGGACTTTTTCTACTAATTGAAATCCTGTAAAATTATTTTCCATCATTTCCCTTGTAATATATTTATCCTATGAGTTTAGTTCTATCCAAATCAACAATAGTTCAGTGATCAATCTTAACAACTGGTGTATTTTGATTAAATAATCCGGAATTTTTAGCCCGAATCAATCCTAAAGGATAAATTGAACTAGTTTTTTGTTGATTATTAGGAATTTGAACCATAGCTACTGCAGTTGGTGTGGCTGAGCTATTGCAAAATAAATGGTGAATCGATTCAAGAGGTGACCCAAAGTGGTTATTCCCGAGATCGGCACTTTTTTCAGTAACCCAATACTTTTGATCGTCCTTATGTGAAAGTTGCGAAAGAGTTAAGTTGGCAGTCATATGTAGAAAATCAAATATCAAATTTGCTCTTTGACTTGCATCCGAAGACTGGCGGTTTGTTCCCAAAAATCTTGGGCTGCCCAAATCATCAACCAGATTGTATTCATGATGAATTGAAGGTTTTATTCCATGGAACTTTTTAACCATCTTTTTTGCTTCATACCTTAATAATAAATGAGGTTTATGATTCAATGCACCATAGCGAGTAAACCAAAATCGTTTAAGGCGATTGTTTTGAACAATTGGCAGAATTATCTCACCATATGCTTGCCAATACCAATCCTCTCTATTGAATGGGTGTTTGTCAGGTATGTCAAATTGCAATTGATATAGATTCAATTTATAACAATTAAATAAATTTAAAGATCGAATTTTCATACTATTTCCTCAATTAAAATGAATATTTAGAAGAATAGAAAGGGATATAATTAAAATTATATAGAATATTCATATCGTTAAATGGTGAATACTTTGTTAATTCCTTCTAAAAAATTACGAAAATAAAATCTAATCAATTGAAAGTTTATTCTCGTAAGTATTGTGTGACTATTTTTAGGGTAAATAAATTTAAACATAATAAGAAAATGCCAATATGCAGAAGGTTCAAACCCGGGCAATCCGGTAATCCAAGGGTTGCCCCAAAAAAGACAAGTGTATTCCAGATATACTTCGGAAAATTGGGGCTATCAGGCACCAGAAGAACTTCATGAGAGGGTAATTGAATATTTTGAGCTTCCAAAAGATTCAACACTATCAATGGCTGAAGCAGTTTTATGATTGTTTATACGAAAGCTTTAGAAGGTCAATCATGGGCAATTAATTTAATAGTGGATAGAACCGAAGGCAAGCCCACCCAAACAATTATTCAAAAAGATTCAAATAAACCTGATTTTACTAAAGTCGAATTTGTTCGGTTTAAACGATAAGTTGGAGAAAGTGGTCACAATAAAATGAAATCAAATTCTGCTACGAAAACCCCTGATAAACTGCGGAAAAAATGATGCCGGTGGGAGGAGAGATTCAAACCAGGTGTTAGTGGAAATCCCCGTGGAAGGCCAAAAAAGGGAGATGCTTGGGCAGATGTAGCAAATATTAGGTGCAAAAATGTGATAATGACAATTACTTCAGGAGAAGGAATGACTAAAGAGATGTCATTGGGGTGCAATAAAACCTTACGTCATACTATCATATTCGCTCAAGTCAATGCGGCTATGAATGGTAATATTCAAGCAGCAAATGGACTGGCAGATAGAACAGAGGGTAGACCTCAACGAATCTCCACACCAGAAGCAAGTATTGTGGATTTATCCGAAATTGCCCAAGAACTTGCAGGGCGATATGAGGTCAGGGGAATGAATTAATTTAAAGAATCAGAAATCATTTCTCTAATATTTCATCGTCAAAAATTCCCAGAATTACCCCTCTACCAGTGCGTTCCCAATTTTGCCCTATTTTGCGATAAATATTGATAAAATCTGATAGATTGTGAAAATGTGGGAATTGTTGGAATGTATCTAAAAATAAAAATCTCCCGACGGATGTGAGGGGAGAATAATGTACCGAGGGCGAGAATCGAACTCGCATGGAATAAAATTCCGAGGGATTTTAAGTCAGATGTATCCATTGAGACTTTAATTTTGATTATTTTGGTTGTAATCCTTCATAAACTGTTGGACACATTTTAATGAATCAGGCCAATTGGTATTTCCACAATTTGAACAAATAAAACTGGCTCGATTTTGTTTAAGAGTTGTCATAATATTCTCCTAAATTGTCTTAATTCTTGATAAGGAATGTATTTTATAAATCCGATTTCATGATTATTTCGTAGATTTGTTCTCCAGTACTTGTTAGCTTATCTCTAATTTCATCCCAGTAGTCCTTATCTTTTTTCCCTTTGTTTAATATTGGGAAAAGTAGATTTGCAAATTTTGGAGATTCTTTGATTTCATAATCAAATTGGTCTTGTGGAAACAATTCAATTACTCTTTCTCTTTTCTGCATACGATTGTCGCCTTGAAATGATAGCAGAATTGAGCAAGCATGATTATTTAACTGTAAATATATAGTTATTCCCTTTATTCCTTTTCCTAAC
>Ga0209142_1001300_pt1 | contig 14291 bp, 23 predicted proteins | sample SaaInlV_120m_DNA_FD_184678 | JGI IMG/M metagenome (GOLD analysis project Ga0209142, IMG submission 184678) | Marine microbial communities from expanding oxygen minimum zones in the Saanich Inlet - Saanich Inlet SI074_LV_200m_DNA (SPAdes) (version 2) | ecosystem: Environmental > Aquatic > Marine... | reverse complement strand
CTTTAGGTGAGAGTGATACCGAGGTTAAAGATATTAACTTAGAAGAAGAAGATACAAAATAAAATTAGGTGAGATGTATGAATCACCTTATAATGTTAGGAAAGAACGATGGATGAATTATTAACTCAAACGGGATTTACATGGACACCCGAACCATTGACAGCGGTGGCATTTGATGAGGATGGATGGCACGCGGTTGGTGGAACATTGCTATCTGATATTTCAGATGAAAAGAAAAAAATCGTATGATATTACAGCCATGCATAATCGGATGAAAGATCAGGAAATGAAGAATAAACATAAAAGGGCTATGGCTCGGATATATTATAAAGAAAATTTCATTGACGAAATATTAAATTTTTGGTCATTATTCTCCTGACATTTTTTAGTTTCCTTATATTTAATTATATAAAGGTCTCAATTCATTTTGTAGGAGATTATGATAATCTCTGGAGTTGTCAATTCCGGCAACAATCTATAAGGTGAGTGTAGCTAAAAGCAAGGGAGAAGAAGTTATGAGTAATAACGTAGCAATTCGTGAAAATGTGCGATATCCAGACGCAGACATTTCAATCAAAAAAAACAGAATTAAGAAATACGGTAGTAATATCTATTTAAAAGATGGTACTGAATTCGAGATAGAATTAACGAATCACAGTACAAAAAAGTGATTGGCCAAGATATTGGTCAATGGCAGTTACATAAGCGATGCCGGCTTCATCTTAAAACCGGGTGAACATCAGTACTTAGAAAGGTTTCTAAATAACTCAAAAAGGTTTTTATTTAGTACATATGATGTTGAAGACACCGATGCGGTTAAACATGCCATTAGAAATAATGGAGTTGTGACCGTAGAGTTTTACGATGAAATTGAGTATTTTCCAAATTGGTTAACAACGACGACAACCTGAACCACAACGAATCCATACTTGTATTCGAATCCATTTGTTTATGATGGCATCAGTGCCGGTAATTATTTTGTAGGGTCGGGAAGTTCAACGGGAGGTGATGCTAGAATGCTATTAACAGATTCCACCACCGCGTTCACCAATTCAAATGTTACACTTACCAGCAATGGCAATGTGGGCTTGGGAGCGGCTAACCCCCGTGATCAGCTTAGGGTTTCAAAGCAAAAAAAATCCGTTGAAACTGGTAGAGTGGACAAAGGTTCCGAATCTAAACAAGGAATTGTTACCGAATTTGGCACATTCAATGCGTGACGTTCTCATTTTGTAGAATATCATTTGTTGCCAGTGAGCCAGAAGCCGAATGAAAAGAAGGACTTGGTTGTATATTGCACCGGATGTGGTGTGAAAACAAGAAAAGGTTGGAAGTATTGTGCATCGTGCGGTACTAAGATAATGTAATTCCCAAAAAACAGAATCTTTTTTCATTTGAATCGGGGCATATTTTTTAATATGCCCTGATTAATGCTAAATAAAAGTGTGCTTTCTAATGTGGGCTTATATATATTAATAGACGAAAGGAACTAATTATTATGACGGAAGCATATTGGATATCAAAATGAGGAGTTATACACGAAGTACCAACTACTCATATTGATTATATGATTAAAGAGCCAAAAACATTTGGTACTACTATTGAGAAAATCAGAGAATTATTTAAGAAGCATGGTGAACCATTGGGGCATGAAGGTAAAGCTCGAGAAGAAATAATGATAGCGGCCATGAAAAGGGGCTGGATTAGAACTAGAAATGTTAGGGGTTCTTGAACTGCTGAAACTTGGCTTTGGGCAAAACGGCACAAAAATGCTTTGTGGGATTGAACGTACAAAGTGAGCAAAAAAGGTTCCATTTTTTTTACATTTAGATTATTGGCGGTAAAAAATAATAAATTGGAAGTGAGTAGTAGTCGTGAAGTTTTACAATGGAATGAGGCATTTAAATTCAAAGATGGGATTTCCATATTGGATATTTTTAAAGCTCGGGGCAATTCAGAAAAATTGAATGAAATGTCATTGGGTAGAGTATGGCAACACACCCAAAAGCAAAAAGCCGAATCGTATGGAATATTGACATCATGGAGAGCAGGTAATACTCGGAAACAAAATATGGCCGGATTGCACCAACTTGAAGCGATACTGAAAAGTAGAGGATTGGGATTTTTCAAAATGGAAGGTCATTGGCAAGAGGCTCCAGATGGTGCAGATTATGCAAATGTATCAAAGGACAAATTGGTAAATACAAAAGAGCCTAGTCTATTCGTACCCGGAATATCATATGATTTGATAAAGAAATTGGGTAAAAAATATAGTCAGGACGCCATTGTATATAGTGGTCCTGAAGTTAGAAACAAAACAGTACTGGTATTTGGTGATGGCAAAACGATGGATATTGGAAAATTCCATCCCCAGAAAATCGCACAGGCGTATTCTAAGATACATGGGGCAACATTTACCTTTGAATATATTACTCAAAGCTGGACGGAAAAATTAGTAGAACAAAATTATATGAAAATGGAAAAAGGAAAATAGATATGAAAGTAGCAAAATATTTCTCGGCCCAATGATGCACGCCCTGTCAGCATTTTAAACCAATAATGGAACAAATAGCCGCTGAGGGTTATTCAGTTCAGATAATGGACATCGATTTGGACAGGATGTCCGCTCAAAAATATAGCATCCGATCAGTACCCACCGTGGTTATTGAAGAAGATGGAAATGAAATAAAACGATTTGTCGGTGCACAACCGAAAAATGTGATAACTGAATCGTTGTCGTAAATGCGTGAAGCGATTCTAAAAAGATATCCTCCTGGTGATAGATGGGTAGATGTACACGATAGTACTGAAGAAATATTCATCAGTTTAACAGAAGGATTACAATATGCATTTGAAACAACCGGTCTAACGGAATTTCATATTGATGCAAAAGAAGGTAAGGTATTTGTGGTTCGACCTGACCCTGAAAAACAACCGGAGCCACCAAAACAATTCTCATTATATGGAGAGGAATAGGTTATACTATGATTACAGATGAACAAAAAAGAGATTACAGATTAATGGCTTTAGAACTAGCAAGTGGATCGGGATGTTGTGGTGACACTTCAAGTTTAATAGAAAATGCCAAAACGATATACAAATATATCACAAAAGGAGAATAAGGTTATATGGAAAAGTACTTTGAAGCAGATGTTGTATTTGTAGAGATTATTGAAACTAGAAATGGAACAAAAGAAAAGAAAAAGACCGAAAAATATTTGGTCAAAGGCGACACCCCAACCATTGTGGAGGCCGCAGTCTACAAATTTCTGGAAGGCACAGCGATGGATTTCGATGTTAAATCAATTAAAGAGAGCAAAATAATCGAAGTTTTTTAAAGAAAACGCTTGACTTTGTCAATATAATCTTGTATCTTCAGGTATGATAAGAAAAGAGAATAAATTGAAAAAAGAAATAAGCAAAAGATGGAAATTGGACGTCAGGCATATCGTTGAAGAAAATGATATGACTGGCGTTTTTGTATTTGATTCACAATTCAGGGATTCTGTTATGGAAGCCAATGGAAAAATCGTAGAACGTAAGGGTGACAATGATTTGGATTTAACACCCAAATGTGATTTTTGTGGATCACATCTCAGGTATGTTTCAGTTATTGAAGCATCGAATATGAACGGGATTACCAATTACAAAGTGGGCATTGATTGTCTGGCTTTGATTCTTGGACAAAACGATCCACTGGTTATGAACATCAGTAGGAATGTCAGGGAACTTGCTAAGGCCGCTAAGGCTCGTAAGACCCGTGAGAAGAATTTAGTCGAATTCGCTGAGGAGCTTCCCATCATTAAAGATATTATGGAAGCTGGTTATGGCGGAGGCGTCATTAGAAGTGGATACGATTACATCGTACATGGCAAGGTTATCTCTGATAGCTTCGCTTCATATCTTCGTGAATCCATTGAAAAAGTTAAGTACAATTTTGTTACTTACAGGGAACAGATTTCAGTACTTAAGGGTATTGTGGATAATGGTACAGCCAAACCTTTTGATAGGGATATGTTTAACGCTCTGATACAGGGTCGTAACATTTCTCCCAAAATGGAAGTTATTATCAATCGTATAGTAGAACAGAACAGTCCTGAGAATATCTTGGCTAGAGAATCTGCTCTCCTCAAAATCAATTCAAAGGTCGATGAACTTATTGGAATGATTGAATACGTGGACGCCAATCTAATTGGCAGGCCTATAGCTGGTCAGTACACATCATACGACACAATTGTTTCCATCAAGAGACAACTGAATAGTCGTAATTTTATTACACCTCGTCAGGTAAATAAGATTAACACAACATACGGAAAAATTAAAATCAGATATGAAAAAAAGAAAGCAAAAGCGTAAAATAACGCTTGACTTTGTCATAAATATCTTGTATCTTCAGGTATGAAAGAAAAAGGATAAAAAATGGGATTATTTGCACCAAAATTAAAAGACGGAAAAAAAGATACTAAAACTTCTAACTTCTGGCTGGGCGATTACTGGGAACGAAAACTCGGTGAAGGTGATGAAATTGACATTTTCGAATTGTCAAAATACCAACGCTCTATTGGAAACTTTGTAAGGATTGTATCTGGGAAAAATATTCCCGTGAAGTTTTTCAACAACAATCAAGGAATGTCTGCCACCACTGGTGAAGACGTTTTTATTACATCTAAAATTAACCCCGAAACATTTGACTCGGTTGTAGGTTTGGCTCTCCATGAGGGTTCACATATTTTATTAAGTGATTTTGATTTACTCAAAAGACTTCCTAGTATGGTTACTACACACCTAAATAGTAAAATGCGGGATGTGGTTATTAAGGCTCGTAAATTAAAATTTGTGGATGAACAAATCATCCAAGCATTAATGATATTAACCAATATCGTTGAAGACCGTAGAATTGATAGTTTCATCTATCGTACTTCTCCGGGATACACTGGATACTACGATTCACTATATGACCGTTACTGGAACTCTGAAGAAATTTCTGATATGATTAGAAGTGGTCAGGCTCGTGGTAAGGAAAATTTCGAATCGTATATGTTTTATATTACCAACATTGTAAATCCATATGTACAACCAACCGACTTGGCTGGCTTACAGGAAATTTACAATCTTATTGACTTACCAAATATCGGTCGTCTTATCAGTACTGAAGAAGTACTGCAGGTGGCCATTTCAATTTTCGATACCATTTTGGAATATATCGATCCTTTGAAAAAGCAAAAAGAGAAAAAGGGTAACAAAGGAAAATCCAGCAAAGATGGAAAGCCCAGCAAGGGTGACGGTGAATGTCAACTCGGTGATGGTGATGGAGAAGGTTCTCCACAACCCGGTAATAACTGGGATGACCAAACTGAAGATGACGAAGAAGAGAAAAAAGATAAAAAGGATCAGGACGAAAAAGAAGAGAACGAGGGCGGCGAAGGCGGCGAGGGTTCCAACAACGGTCCAAATGAAGATGAAGAATCTGAAGATGGCGGTGGTTCTGGCGGAGATGAAGAAAAAGAAGACGGGGAAGATAAAGATTCCGAAGATGGTTCCGGCGGAGGCGGGGACGAAGATACTGAGGAAGAAAAGGACTCCGATGGTTCTGGTGGGGATGAAGATTCCGACGAAGATGGCGATGATGAAAAAGATGGGGATAGTGGAGATCAGTCTGGAAATTACGGACAGGATACTACTGACGAAATTAAAGAAAATATTAAGAAAATGCTCGGCAAAAGGGGCAATAGAAAACTTGGTAAAAAGGCAGCTGAAAAATTAGCTGAAGCTTTGAAAAGACAAGCAGATTTTATCAATGGAAATATTGAAAAAGAATCCGTGGATACTGAGACTCAAGAAAAATTAGAAGTACTTTCAGACGCGGCTGTGAAAATGCCTAAGATTGAATTCAACGGCAGTTATGAAAAGCTTGAATGTATGGTAGTTAACAAAGTAACCGATTCAATGTTGACCAGTAATTTGTTTAACTGTTTTACTCCATCATATTACAGCAGTGGAAGCTCTGAAGAAGATATTAAAAAGGGTATTGTCTTAGGTAAATTACTTGGCAAGAAACTTAAAGTCCGAAATGAGACTCGTACTACAACCTATCCACGTAAGGATACTGGCAAAATCAACAGACGCCTTATCGCTGAACTGGGATGTGGAAACGCGAATGTATTCGATCAATTTCAGGTCGAACAGTATAAAGACGCTCTTCTACAAATTTCAATCGACGCTAGTGGCTCAATGAGTAGCTATTGGGATCAGGTCTTAAAATCTGTATCAGCGATTGTACAAGCATCGAAAATGAGTGGAAACATTGATGTGGTAATTACAATTAGAGGTCAGCAGCCTGTTAATGGTCGTGAACTACCATTTGTTGCAGTCGTATATGATAGTCGCAAAGATTCAATCAAACGCTATATCAAAGTAATGTCGGCGGTATCACTTAGTTCTTGTACTCCAGAAGGATTATGTTATGAAGCTTCAATGAATGAAGTATTTAAAGCTGACGGTGGACGTGAACAATTCTTCTTGAATTTTTCAGACGGAATGCCTTACTTCCCAGGAGCTAATTACGGCGGACAAAACGCAATTGAACAAACTAGAACAGCCATTAAGAAATTACGTGGTATGGGTATGGAAATAATTTCATACTATGTCGGTGGAAGCGGTCACGGAAGTGACGGTAATGATTTCCGCAGAATGTATGGAAAAGATGCACAGTTTATTGACGTGACATCTGTAATCGAAGTCTCGAAAGTGATGAATAAAAAATTCTTAATGACTTCAAAATAAAATGAAAATAATTAAAATAACGCTTGACTTTGTCAGAATAATCTTGTATCTTCAGGTATGGAAAAAAATTAACAAATAAGGGATAAAAAATGAGTAATGAAACAATATTCGTAACAATTGAAAAATCAGGGCAGAAGTATTTGGCGACAGATTCGGCTGGGAAGGATTGGACATCTGATATTGAATTGGATTTGAGAAAGTCCGCTTTCAATGACGGTACCGCTCTTCAGCTATTTGACGCTGATGAAAATATGTGGGTACACGTACCTATGAGCATGGTCGAATTAAAGGTCGATTTTAATGCTGAGATTAAGGAAGCTATTGCAAACGCTCCTTCAATCAAACCTACCCGACTTTTCATTTCGGATTTAAAATGGAAATATCTGGTTCGTACCGCAAAACGTGGTAAGAATTTAATGTTGACCGGCCCAGCTGGTTGTGGAAAAACATTAGCGGCTAAGTCATTAGCGGCCGCTCTTGAATTACCATTCTTCAATTTTAACTTGGGTGCTACTCAAGACCCCAGATCAGCTTTGATTGGTAATGTACACTACAAGCAGGATCAGGGAACTTACTTTGCTGACTCCGAATTTATTCGGGCAATTCAAACCAAGGATGCAATTATCCTATTGGATGAACTTTCTCGGGCAAACCCCGAGGCATGGAACATTCTTATGACACCTCTGGATATGGAACAGCGTTATATTCGTTTAGACGAACGTGATGACCAAGCTGTTATCAATGTCGCTGAAGGTGTAACCTTTGTGGCTACCGCCAACATCGGTAATGAATATACATCCACTCGGACAATGGACTGGGCTCTTATGGACAGATTCACAGTAATCGAAATGGATTTATTGGATAAGAATCAGGAATTTGATTTACTCCACCTTCTATTCGACGAAGTGGATACTGATACATTGAAAAATGTGGCAGAAGTTGTTCACCAAACTCGGAACGAGGTATTTAGTGACTCCGGTAAATTGACTTCATTCATTTCCACTCGTACATCTGTGGAATTGGCAAGTCTATTATACGACGGGTTTACTTTTGAGGAAGCATTCGAAGCTTCAGTATATGCTCAGTATGATGCTGAAGGAGGTCCGGACAGTGAACGTACATATCTAAAACAGATTGTACAAAAATTCATCCCAGCTGATACTGGAGATGAACCGGGTCGTAAAAACCTATTTACAAATGACGACTTCGGTCAGTTCATGAAATCATAAGATTTCTCATCAAAAAGTGGGAGGGCGGATGCTCTCCCACACCCTTACGCGCATCTAATAATAAAGGAAAAATATATGGAACGAGATAGCTGGAGTGAATACGAAAAATTTTTAATAATGGCCGATCATTCAAGAAAATTGGCACAAACATATTCGGCATTTGTCGAATTTAAGGAAGTGGTATCTATATTGAAACGGCTTTCTTCAAGCACAGAACAAAAATATTCATATGGTGGAAAATCATATGATAGCCCCTTTTCCAATGAAAGAGCTAAACAAGCTCTGGCAAACATTGATAGGGGTGCATACGACGCCGCGATTGGAGATATTGCGGAACAGGCACGATTATTCATAAATTAAGGAAATATAAATATGGAAAATAAAGTTGATAAAAAAGCGGAACTCATTGAAAATGTACAAACGTCAGTTGGTAAATTATTCAAAGGAGAAAAGGTCACAGTTATGACCCAAGAAAATGGTACATATAGAGTAACAGATGGAACGGGTAAATTGTGGTTTGTGCCCAAGGGATCGGTAAAATTTATTTAAAAAGATAGCGGTTTTCGGCATTTCGATGATATATATTAGTACAGGGGAATAGTCGCTCAATATGAGGGCATTCCCATAGTTAGACTAATATGTTGACTTTCAAAATGTAAGGAGAAAAATTATGAAAAGAGCAGCTATACACGCCAATTTTCCAAACTTGGCACCACTAGATAACCTATTTGACGATTGGTTTTTAAAAGAATTCCCAGAACTAAAAAACAGTAACATTTCATGCGCTGTAGGAGCATATCCTAAAATGGACGCATATGAATATGTAGATTCCGTTAAATTGATTGCGGAGATTCCTGGGCTGTCCAAGAAGGATTTGGATATTAATGTTGAACGAAACATGCTAACTATCACAGGGACTAGGCGTCCGAAATCTGAAGATGATGGTGAGCAATGCTGTAAAGTGATCTGGAGTGAGATTAAGAAATCATCATTCCAACGCAAGATTCGATTGGATGATAAACTTAATAGTGATAAAATCAGTGCTAAGTTTGAAGATGGAGAATTGACCATCATCATTCCTAAGTTGGTTCCCGATGATAAAATCAAAAAGGAAATTGAAATCGAGTAAGGATTTTGGGGGCTTTCGGGCCCCCAAATTCATCCGTCTTTTGAGATAATTCACTATTTATATTAGAAGGGAATTTTTATGCCAAAAAAAGATGATGATCTAAAAAAGGTAATGGAATATATAGACTTCAATTCTAAAGAAATTGATTATGTCAATGATGTCCAATATAAGAATTCACATTTAAGTGGTGAAGACGCTAAACAGCAGATTAATGATATGACGGACGATGAATTTCTCGCGATGGTATTATGATCCCAGCGCGAATTAATGGCAAACGCATAGGAGTTTTATAATGAGATATGGAACACAGGTACAAAACAAAATTGATAGACTTACATTGATACTTACAAAATTAAAAGAAGTAACAGATCAATATCAAAATCCAGTAGTGGAACAAATGATTAAGGAAGCCGAAACGGCATCCGAAGCCATCCAGAATTTTATCGAATTGGAAATTGATGACAACAATTAGGAGATAACAATTGAAATCAAAGGGCATATTATTCCCTATTCTTTTAGGGCTTGCGGCATTTTCTATAGCCGCTAGTGCAGCATTCTTTTCCGTATTCGGATTGGCAAAATTATTTGCCGGTGCAACTACCCAAGTCATTGTAATGGCTAGTAGTTTGGAATTCGGTAAATTGGTATCTGCATCATTTTTATATAGGTATTGAGATAAACTAAATATATGGCTTAAAACGTATTTGATGGTGGCGGTATTGGTATTGGTATTAATTACCAGTGCTGGCATTTTCGGTTATCTATCCAACGCGTATCAAGGTGCGACATTGGATTTTGAAACTCAGTCTACACAATTACAAGTATATCAGGAACAAGTAGAACAGTTAAAAATCGATAAAGCGTTTTTACAAGATGAAATGAAATCTGAAATAGATGCAATGCCGGATAATTATGCTACAGCGAAACGAAAAGCTCGAGCTGGATTTATGGAAAAAATTAATCCGATAAGTGATAGAATCTATGAGCTCACTACTACGATATCAGACTTGAAAATTGGTTTGGTTGAATCGGGGGTCGATGTTGGCCCTGTTATATTCATTGCTCAAGCATTCGAAACGTCGGTTGATACAGTAGTTAAATTCTTTATATTCATATTGATATTCGTATTTGATCCACTTGCAATCACATTGGTTGTTGCGGCAAATATGGTATTGTTAGATTATGCACAAGCACTATATGAAGCTAGCCCAAAACCTAAAAAGAGTTTCTGGGATAAATTCAAATGGAAGAAAAAAGAATCCATGTATGGTGACGAATCCTATGAGAAACTTAAATTGGGGGATGACGATATAGAATATTCCAAAGGCACTTATGGCCACCCAGTCATTGAGCCGCCCCTGGTAGAAATTAAAGATAAGGTAAATCCCAGCGATGAATTTATAAATAAGGCTGGATTAAAACCATAATGTGATATATCTCAAGCTCGGAATCATAGATCGATATTAAGATAAAAATGGTGATATTTATATAAAAGGAGAAAAAAACTATGAAAAAATATTTAATATTTATGATGATGTTCATAATGGCCATAGGGGCATTTGGACAGACATCAGCAGAAGCAACGGTGACCGCTACCGTTCAAGCTGAATTAACATTAGTTAATGACGTCGCGATTAATTTCGGAGCATTGTCTGCAACCTCAACCCCAATCATGGACCCGAAGGACGTGTCTCACACCGATTTGGGACAAACTTATACAATGGGTGAGTTCACAATGGGCGGCTCAAATGGAGTCGATGTAAACGTATCATATGACGCCTCAGTAACCCTCGGTGATGAAACAAATACAATTACATATACACCATCGGTATTTGGTCATGAAACAACTCAAGCGGCGTCCGCTGTTGTCAGTAATGGTGCCAATGTTACATTGGGTGCATCCGGCTATAAATTGTGGGTTGGTGGAAACCTTGGAACATTGTCGGGTCAAGCGACTGGAGTATATACAGCAGCTGCAGGAAACGGCTCAGGCAATTTCACAATTACTTTGGAATATAATTAAAAAAAAGCAATAAAAAACCGCGTTTTTCCGTATCAACATGATATATATACTTGATACAAATAACGCAAATAAGGAATATAATTTTCAATGCAAAACTATTACAGAATACAAGAGAGTACATGGCATCATACATCCCTCGGCAATTTACGCCCAGACGGGATTTGTGGATCATTTGATTATGCCAATGAACCTAAAACCCAACCGAAAACCCCCACCTTCTTGTAGAACGTAACAACATAAAAAGATTATAAGAAGGTGGACAGAGTTCCACCTTTTTTTATTTGCAGAAATATTGAAAATAACGCTTGACTTTGTGAAAATAATCTTGTATCTTGATTAAGATATTTGAAAGAGAAATGCCCGTCTACCCCAAATGGAAAGAGGGACTGGACTTAAAATCCAGTAGTTCCGAGTTCGAGCCTCGGGGCGGGTACAAAAATAATTGAAGATAATCAAAGAAAACGCTTGACTTTGTCATTTTTATCTTGTATCTTCAGGTATGTGAGAAACGAAAAGGTTTCTCGGCTTATTGAAAAATAAATGAAGATAATCAAAGAAAACGCTTGACTTTGTCAATATAATCTTGTATCTTCAGGTATGATAGAAACGGAATAAGTTTCTAAGATTTTTGAAAGAATGTGTATGGACTAAGGGTAAGTCGCCGGCCTTTCAGCTGGAAATGTGAGAATTCTAAAGCTCACTGCACTTTTATATAATTTGCGATTGGAGAAAAATGTAAATCGCCGACTGACCTTCGTTGTGTCAGTCTAGCTTGGGCTCATCACCCAATTGACGGGAAGTTACACAGCTGTTAGTGATTGTACAGCCACATCGGTTTTTTGACAGTTGGGTATAATAGTAAAAAAACAAAATAGTTACTACGAGGTATCTCGTGTGATTATTTGACATATAGTAGTCCCCTTAATTGGGGGCTACATAACTGGGGTAACAGTCGGGGTGGCGGCTGTGTTTTGGAAACATGGTTTTGGCAGGTTCGACTCCTGCACCCCAGACAAAAAATTTATACAAAAGCGTGGTTAACGGGAATGGATGCAGTAGGGCAGATGCTACTGAATATTCTCAGGTTGAAACAATTCGAAGGGTTTCAATTTGACTAATATACAGTAAGCTGGTGGGTTCGAATCTCACTCAAACTTTTTGTGACCGTGGAGTACCGATCAAATCGGCCGATGAGGTCGGAATCATATTCCAAAAATTTATTCAAACGCACCGGTAGCTCAATTGGCAGAGCAGGGGCCTTTTAAGCCCAAGGTTGGGGGATCGTCACCCTCCCGGTGTACGATAGAATGAAATCAATCATAATGCATGAGTTCAAATTTTATTTTTTGATACTTATAATAAAGAATGAATTTATTATGAAATGTGAAAATTGTAAAAATGGGCATAATGGCAATTACGGATCGGGTAGATTTTGTTCATCAAAATGTGCAAGAGGGTTTTCAACAAAGGTCAAACGAAAAGAAATTAACGAAAAAATATCAAATTCAATGAAAAATAATATGATAGGCAAAAAACATCATAAGTGAATTGGAGACGATGATATTAGAATATGTCCAATATGCTCATCCGAATTTCAATGCAGACCTTGAGATGTTAAACAAACCTGTGGAAATTCCAAATGCATTCGAAAATTATGTTCCAATAAATTAATAGGGAACACGGGTGGATATAGAACACATTCCGGTCGTAGCAAATTTCATGGTGGGTATTATCAAGGAGTATGAATGGATAGTTCTTGGGAAATAAAATTGGCAAAATTATTAGATGAACATAATATAAAATGGGATAGAAATACAGTTTATAAATTCCCATATATAGATATGAATGGTAAAAATAGAAATTATTATCCCGATTTTTATTTAACTGATTATGATTTATTTGTAGAAGTTAAGGGATATTGAACAACCGAAATACGGCACAAGATAGATGATTCAGTGTCTAGAAATAATTTAAATTTACTAATATTAGAAAGTTTAGAAGAAATTTCAAATGTAAAAAAGATTTTATCCGCTCGAGTAGTTTAACTGGAAAAACTCAAGCCTTCCAAGCTTATGTTATCGGTTCGGTTCCGATCTCGAGTTCAAAATTACACTGTGATGGCAGTAACCATCACCTTCCTAGGGGCTAATTAGGGGCCTTCCATTCATCTTGGGTCTAAGAAAGGTGTTTTCAAGGAAACTGAAGGTAACCAAAGTTTGAAAATCACTTCTTTTAAAAAATGATTTTAAGTATCGCTCTATACTTGGAGACTGATGCATTGGTTTTAGAAGTGGATTTGTAAACCACATGAGCTTACATAGACTATGGGACTGCTAGGAGTGGTCACTTCCCTGTCAAGGAAGAACAACAGGCGGGTTCGAATCCCGTATAGTCTGCACACACACAAAAAAGGAAAATATGAGTAACAAAATTAGACGACATGTAAAAGCTTCATCAAATTTAAACTATTTCATTTATGGGATATTATTGATAGGTGAAGGTCTTGTACTTGTATTATCACTTGGGAGATATGAAAGCGATTGGGCTTTCAATTACATCTTTAGTGATAAATTTACTCCTAAAAAATAAAGGTAACAAAATGATAGTAATGGTAATTTCACAGAGCCATAGCGACCCATCTTCATATAATATTGTTGATTTGGACGCGTGGTTTCCTACGGATAAAGTTTCGGCCGCAGTTAAGGCTGACATCGAACGGGAATTGTTTTCCCCTAGAAAAGAATATTATGAAGAAGGATATCGCACAAGTAATGCAATCTATAACTCCGGTGCAGAATTACATCTACCAGTAACCATCGACCGTGTAGTGTCATGCTTTTGCGACTAGAGGTTTTTGATGTTTAAGATTACAAAAAATCATTGGACACGGGTAATATGGATTACCGTAATTTTCGCATTCCTATTCCTAAGTTATACTGAAGAACAAGTTCATAATTCGGCATTGGAAAGCTTGGAACAAGTTGATCCGATATTGGAACTTGTAGCGGATAGCGATGGAACATACACAATTATCAATGACGGGGACACCACTCGTTATAGAGCACTATACAAAAACCAATTATATTAAAATATACATTGCGGGGAGCTAAGTGCCACGGAGCCTCAT
>Ga0209142_1001299_pt1 | contig 14291 bp, 13 predicted proteins | sample SaaInlV_120m_DNA_FD_184678 | JGI IMG/M metagenome (GOLD analysis project Ga0209142, IMG submission 184678) | Marine microbial communities from expanding oxygen minimum zones in the Saanich Inlet - Saanich Inlet SI074_LV_200m_DNA (SPAdes) (version 2) | ecosystem: Environmental > Aquatic > Marine... | reverse complement strand
CTTTGATAAAAAAAATATGAAGCATATTGGAAATATAAAAATTTCCTCTAGCAATAAGGACCGCTTACATCGTAGAGCGTCAATAGGCTTTATAATTGGGGAGAAAAGTGAATGGGGAAAGGGTTATGCAACAGAGGCAATTAGAGTGGTCACTAAGTACGGTTTTGATAATTTAAATGCTATAAAAATTTATGCTGGTTGTCGTGAGAGTAATATAGGATCAAAAAAGGCTATGGAAAAGGCTGGCTACAGTGTAGAAGGGTTTTATAGAAATCACTTTGAAACAAAGAAAGGGAGAGAGGGAGGGTGGCAGTTAGGTATTTTTACTGATTAATTAATATGCATAAGATAGCCTTAGGAACTGCACAATTTGGAATGTCTTACGGCATATCAAACCAATTAGGGAAGACAAGTAAATATAAAGTAGAAGAAATATTGCTACATGCGCATAAGAATGGTATTAATACACTGGATACAGCGTCATTATATGGGAATTCAGAGGAACTGATAGGAAATTTTGCGCATAATGCGGAGTGGGATGTTATCACTAAAATACCAACCATTGGAAATGCTGCCATCTGCAATAAGCAAATAGATGCATTACTCAGAAGCTTTGAATTATCTCTTAGTAAGCTTAATCAAAAAAATATTTACGGCCTACTTTTACATTCTTGTGATGATCTTTTTTCAGTAGGTGGCTATAGACTGTTACAAGCAATGGAAGAACTTAAAAAAGAAGGTTTTGTAAAAAAAATAGGGGTTTCTTTATATGACTCTAATCAGGTAGATCGCGTATTGGGAAATTATCCAATAGACTTGGTACAACTCCCTGTTAGTATACTTGATCAGAGACTTCTTGATAGTGGCCATCTAAAAGCTTTAAAAAAATATGATGTGGAAATTCATGCAAGAAGTGTTTTTTTACAAGGGTTGCTTTTAATGCAAACTAGTGACATCTCTTCTTGGTTTGATCCTGTCAAAGGAGTGTTAAATTCATTTCATAAGGAAGCAAAAAAACGGAGAATTAGCGCGTTACAACTTGCACTTAGTTTTGTGCAAAGTATAGATGAGATTGACAAAGTTGTAGTTGGCGTTAATACTTTAGAGCAATTACATCAAATTATTGATGCTATGTCACTCAGGGTGGATATTAGAGATTTTTCTAGTTTATCTATAAGGGATGCGACTATTCTTAATCCATCAAACTGGAGAATTTAGATCTACTTACAACAAGAAAGTCTATCAAGCTATAAAACGGTATTTTGTGATAGCCTTCAAGCATTGGAGTGGGCATATCAACATGGATTACCTAAGTCAGCAATCATAAAATCTAGCGCTCCAGCAATGTTACTGGATAAGAAAAAAGGTGTTCATAATATTGAAGGTAGATGGACTGTCGATGAGCTAGGAAAATTTCAAAGTTCAATTTATAAGCTAACTGAGGATATATTTGATATTGCGAATGCTGATAATATTGGTCGTGAGTTGGCACTTACCATAGCTCAATCTGCATCTAAATTTCAAGATACAATTTACAAAGCTGCTTGCTTGGATGAGAGTGACTTTACTAAGCGTAGGCTGTTTATCTATGTAGATGGAAAATACTCTCCAGCGGGCAATATGATGAACCCCCCTTGGGATCAACTTCTTGTAAATAATAAATTATTTTCAAGGATAAATTACACTTTGTCAGACGACTCTTGGAGTGTACTTACCACGCAGGGGGTTTCTTTTTGGGAGCGTTTTAAGGTAGCAGGCTATGAAACTCTCATTTATCGACTTGCTATAAAAATTTCAAGACAGCTACCTAATTGGATATTTACAAAAGAAATTCTTATGCCTAATGAGAATGAGTTAAACATAGAAATAGCAGCAGCACTGGCTTTGCGTGGTGTAAAAATCACAAATATTCAGACAAATTCTTCGTCTAATTGTCAAAAAGTACAAGCATATCTAGATAACATCTCGCTACCCAAAGAGGTAGTATTATTAATGCGTAAGAGGATTATGCAGTGGGTAACTCCATCTGGAGTAGAGGTTACCATGTCACTATTTCAATCCTACATGCAGAAGCAAATTAAAGAGTTTGTACTATTATCTAATGAATGGGATAAGGTTATAGCAAAGAGTGATTTAAGGTGTAAAGTATCCGTACTAGCAAATGCACCAAGTAATATAAATGGTCATGCACTCGCATATTCTTGTAGGAAGAAAAAAATATTATTTATATCTAGCCAACATGGCATTACTGAAGAGATACGAAATACAAAGCATTCGTTGGATATTGGTTTTGAAGGTAATGTTGCAGATGTGATGTTTACATATAACTCTAAAATCATAAATATTTCAAAAAATTCTTATTATAGCAAATCCACATATTATGAGATTGGAATGCCTTTACGTCTTATGAGAATGAAAAATACATCAACAAATTCAATCTCAACTACACCAATTCTATTTGCATCAGTTAATTTATACCTTGCAGGGATCTCACAATCACCAAATACAAGATATAGAAATGCCTTGTTTGAAAGAGCTATTATTACTAAGGTCTTGAGTAAATTACCATACAAAGTATGTTATAAGGTATATCCGGAAGATACTCGTAGGCATGCAGACCCAGATCCCGTGTTAAATGATATAAAAAAAGTGGACAATATAGAGATTTTTAAAAAAAAGATAGATTTACGCTATTTACTCTCGGAGTATAGTGTGCTAGTCTCTACTTGCGCAACAAGTACATTAGGGTGGCTAGTCATGTCTGAAAAGCCCATTATTTTTATTAATCAAAAAAATAATAAACCTCTTTCGGACGAGGCATATAAAAGTTTATCAAAAGGGTTGTTTGTTTTTGATGATAGTGAGAATGATTTCCATATAAATGTGAGAATTTTTTTATCTCAACCAATAGAGGAAATAGAAAGACTATGGCAAAAAAAAGAGAGAGCTCGTAAGGAAATGATTAAAAATTATTTTTCTAAATATAAAGGTGGCGCAGGAAAAAGAGCAGCACATATAATTCTTGAAGAATATTTAGTGTAAGTCTATGTATATTATCGCTATCGTTCAAGCTCGAATGGGGTCAACTAGGCTTCCAAATAAGGTAATGCTCTCAGTTGGTAGGAATACACCAATGATTGAGGTATTGTTTTCACGGTTAAACCAATCCAAAGAGATTGATAAAATTATACTTGCAACATCGATCGATCCATGTAACCAGCCATTAGTAAGTCATGTTAGTAACTTGGGTTTTGAAGTTTTTCAAGGTAGTGAGGATGATGTTTTGGATCGTTATTATCAAGCCGCATTGAAATACGGTCCAGATGTAATAGTGAGAATTACAGGCGATTGCCCATTGGTAGACCCAAATATTGTGGACATTGTTATTAATACATACAAAAAAAAAGAAACTGACTATACCTGCAATACAAGTCCGCCAACTTACCCTGACGGCTTGGATGTTGAAGTATTTTCATTTTCCGCTCTAAAAATAGCGTGGAAAAATGCTAAAACTCATTATGAGCGTGAACATGTAACGCCATTTATTCGTGAATCTGGAAGATTTAAAATTGATAATATAAGTAATGATGTGGATTTTTCAAATGAACGCTGGACACTTGATGAACCAGAAGACTATAAAGTAATAAAGGGTATATTTGAGTATTTTTCACCAAACATATACTTTTCGTGGAGTGAAGTATTGCAATTAAAAGAATTAAAGTCAAAAATTTTTTACGATAATCAAAAAATAATTCGAAACGAGGGCTCAAAATTGGGTAAAGGACAAAAACTTTGGAAGCGTGCTAAGAGGGTTATCCCTGGAGGCAATATGCTATTATCAAAACGGAGCGAGATGTTTTTACCAGATCAATGGCCATCTTATTTTAAGAAGGCCAAGGGGTGTAAAGTTTGGGATCTAGATGGTAGAGAATATACTGATATGTCAATTATGGGAATTGGTACTAACATATTAGGATATGGTAATGACGAGGTTGATGAAGCGGTATTAAAGACTGTTAAAGATGGTAACATGTCAACTTTGAATTGTCCTGAAGAAGTATATTTAGCAGAGAAGTTGGTTGAGTTGCATCCTTGGGCTGATATGGTTAGATTGGCTAGAACTGGGGGTGAGGCTAATGCAATGGCAATTAGAATAGCGAGAGCTGCATCTGGTAAAGATAAGGTGGCTATTTGCGGTTATCATGGTTGGCATGATTGGTATTTATCGGCAAATCTAGGAGATGATGACAATCTTGCAGGGCATCTTTTACCTGGCCTAAACCCTAAAGGAGTGCCCAAAGACCTTAAAGGTAGTGTAATTCCGTTTAATTATAACTGTATAGATGAATTAAATCTTATTATAAAAAATCACGATATTGGTGTTATAAAGATGGAGGTTTCTCGTAATAATGAGCCTCAAAATGATTTCTTAGTCAGGGTAAGAAGATTGGCAAATGACAATAATATTATTTTGATTTTTGACGAGTGTACTTCTGGGTTTAGGCAAATCAATGGAGGGCTTCATAAGATATATGATGTTGAGCCAGATATGGCTGTTTTTGGCAAAGCCTTAGGAAATGGATATGCTATAACTGCTGTAATTGGAAAAAAAGAAATAATGGATGTTGCGCAAAGTACTTTTATTAGCTCCACATTTTGGACTGAAAGAATTGGGCCGACAGCTGCACTTAAAACTTTAGAGGTGATGGAGGAAACTAAGTCTTGGGAATTGATAACCGATATGGGAAAATACATTGGAAGCCAGTGGAAAAGTTTAGGTGAAAAATATAAACTTCCTATCAAAGTTAATGGACTACCATCTATGATTGGTTTTTCTATTCAATCTAATGATTGGTTAAAATACAAAACCTATATTACACAAGAAATGCTCAAAAATAATATTCTTGCCTCAAATGTAATATATGTTTGTACAGAGCACAAGCAACAAGAAGTTGATATCTATTTTCAAGTGTTAGAGTCAATATTCAAAGTGATATCCGCTTGTCATAATAGTGATTTGTCGATAGATTCTTTATTAGATGGCCCGGTTTGTCACGGTGAATTTAAAAGGTTAAATTGATGAGAATAGGAATTACAGGTGCAAGTGGAATGTTAGGCACAGCACTTGTAATTCATTTATCAAAACTACATGAAGTATTTGCAACATCAAGAAAAAAAGGCAAAAAAGGCAAGAATATTAAATGGGATTGTTTTGATTTAACTAATATTGAGTTACTCAATAAATGGCTAAATAAGGTTGAATTTGATGTAGTGATACATTGTGCTGCAATTGTCAATGTTGATGCGTGTGAAGAAAATATTGATTTGGCAACATCACTTCATTTTGAAACAACTAAAATAATATCAGATTATTTGTCCCGTAATAATACTAGATTAATTTATATTTCAACTGATTCAGTGTTTGATGGTGAAAAACAAGGTTCTTATAGTGAATCTGATTTAATACATCCACTTAATGTGTATGCTCAGACTAAACTTATGGGTGAAGTTGCAGTAAAACCAATGGATGCCGCCTTAGTCTTAAGAATAAATATTATCGGATGGACGGAAAAAGGAAAAACTTCATTTTTTGAATGGATTCTTAAGGATTTAATTAATAAAATACCAATCAATTTGTTTCATGATGTGTATTTCTCCCCACTGCATGTTGATGATTTGTCATTAATTATTGGAGAAATAATTGATAAGCCTATTTTCGGCCTATATCACTGTGCGAGTAGTAATGGAATTTCAAAATATGATTTTGGAAAAAAAATAGCTGAAATATTTCAACTTTCTGATTTGAATATTAATAGAATTGGCGTTAATAGTGCGAAATTTAAAGCGAGTAGACCTAAAAATATGACTTTAAATGTTAAGAAAATTAGCCTGGCTTTAAAATATGCCTTACCTAAAGCTGAAGATGCAATAGAGTTAATGAAATGTCAGTATGATAAAAACAACAATTTATTAAAATAAAAAATGAAAGAAATTCAAATAGAAAATAAAAGGATAGGCTTGAATCATCCCACCTACTTTATTGCAGATGTAGGTGCAAATCATGATGGTGACTTGGAGCGCGCCAAGGATTTGATATACCTTTGCGCCGAAGCTGGTGCAGATGCTGCTAAATTTCAGCATTTTACAGCAAGCACTATTGTAAGTAAGCAAGGCTTTAAGTCTCTTGGTGGGCAGCAATCACACCAGTCAAAATGGAAAAAAAGTGTATTCGATGTTTATCAAGAAGCATCAATAGATCAAGATTGGACGTCCATATTAAAAGAAACTTGTAATAAGGCAGGAGTTACTTTTCTCACCTCTCCGTATTCTTACGAAATAGTGAATAAAGTTAACGATTTCTTGAGTGCATATAAAATTGGATCCGGCGATATTACCTGGCTGGGGATTGTTGACTACATAGCTTCAAAGAAAAAACCAGTATTGTTGGCTACGGGCGCATCTAATATGGCCGAAGTCAATTTAGCAATGGAGACTGTACTAAAATATACTCAAGATATAGTCTTAATGCAGTGCAATACAAACTATACTTCATCATTAGAGAATTTTAAACACATTAATTTGAATGTATTGCAAGAATATAAAAAGAAGTATCCTAATGTTATTTTGGGGTTATCTGACCACACTCCAGGTCATGCTACTGTTTTGGGTGCAGTGACACTTGGGGCTAGAGTTATAGAAAAACATTTTACTGATAAAACATCTAGAGAAGGGCCTGATCATAAATTTTCAATGGACTTTAACTCTTGGAAGGATATGGTGGATAGAGTTAGAGAGTTAGAATTTGCCTTAGGATCCAATGTAAAAATAGTTGAAGACAATGAAAAAGAAACTGTAATTTTACAAAGACGTAGTCTTCGTGTAAATCGTAATTTATTAAAGGGAGATGTGATTACTCAAAATGATATAGATGTTCTTAGACCTTGTCCAAAAGGCGCACTAGCGCCTTATAATATTGAAAAAGTGTTAAATAAAACCTTAATTGAAGATATTGAATCTGGGGGGTGTATAACGTGGAAGAATATAAGGTAGGAATTGTAATCCCTGCATTTAATGAAGAGTTAACAATTGCTCAAGTGGTGAATTCAGTAAAGAAGTATGGTTATGCTATTGTTGTTAATGATGCGTCTACTGACAGAACTAGAGAAATAGCGAAAGACGCTGGTGCTATAGTTATAGATCATAAAAATAATAAGGGTTATGATAGCTCTTTAAATAGTGGCTTTAAAATGGCGGAAGAATTAGGTTGTGACGGAGTGATTACTTTTGATGCTGATGGCCAACACAGTGTAAATATATTATCGCAATATATTAGTCATCTTAAGAAAGGGGTGGATTTAGTACTAGGAGTTCGACCTAACACTCAGCGTTTTGCAGAGTGGGTATTTAAAGTTTATACAAATTTTTTTATAAATTGGAGTGATCCATTATGTGGCATGAAGGGGTATTCAATGAAATTGTATAAGAATAAAGGTTGTTTCGACTCTTATAATTCTATAGGTACAGAATTGGCAGCTTATGGAATCATCAATGGCTATAAATTCGTTGAAATTAATATTCCAATAATAGAGAGAGAAGGCGCTCCTAGGTTTGGGTCGATAATAAGATCAAATATTGTAATATTAAAAGCATTAATGAATTTAACTCTTATAAAGAATTCATAGCCACTATATGATTATGTTGTAGGGCTTGATGAGCCAATAACCGACACTTAGTAAAAGTAGAGTTTTCTTATAATAAAAAAATAAGGAAATTCAAATGAAAATAACATACAAATACTCAAGCAAGCATAGGTCCCCGGTCTCTGAGCTGCACAAAGAGCGCGACATGAATAATGCTGGCCGGCAATGTCTAAGCTATTAGTTGTAATAACGGGACAGAATGCATATCTCATTCGCTTCGGAAATGAATGATTGAATGTGTATATTTTTAGCTCTGTTGAGTATGTTAAAAATTTAGTTATTCAGTGGATGCGGGTATATAATAACGAACGATCTCAAGTAGTTTTAAATAGCGGAGATTCTATTTTAGCGGTTGTTAAAAATAATTGTTTAAATGGTTTTTATTTTTTTGCTATATTGGTATATTTTGTTGTATTATATAAAGGTTTCTATTTAATGTGTTATAGCAATATAGCGGTAGATTTACAATTAAAAAGGATGAATTAATTTATGGAAGTTAAAGACATATTGCAAAAATTAAGCATTATTTTTAAGCAAGTTTTTCAAAATAATGAACTTGAAATTACATATGAAACCACAACACATGATATTACAGAATGGGATTCATTTTCAAATATAGAGCTTATTTTAAATATTGAAAATGCATTTGACATTAAGTTTGATTTAAGAGAGTTAAGTAGTATAAAAAATGTTGGCGAATTATCAGAATACATTTTAAGTAGAAAAATTTAGCATGAATTTAGAAAATATCATTTTTGATTTTTTTAATAAAAAAAATAATTTTTATAATATCAAAGGCGATAAAATTCATGATGAAAAAGTTAAAGCCTATTATTATAATACAAAACATTATCTTCTAGATAATTTTACTGTAGGCGACAAGGTTGGCATACATGTACAAAAAGATTACAAGTATATTTTGTCTATGCTGGTTTGTTTTGAATTGGGCATAACAATGATACCTTTAAGTACTAGCTGGCCAATACGAAGATTACATGATATTATCAAGATCTCTGAGCCAGATATCATTATTACTGATACTACTGAAACATTAAACTGTAAAACAATACAAATAAAAGATATTTTAAACTTTTCAATTGCCAGGAGAGTGTCAAGAATACAAAATATTGATAAAAATAATATAGCATATATTATTTTTACATCAGGTTCTACAGGAAAGCCTAAAGGGGTAATGATAAAAAGAAAATCATATGTAAATTTTATAAATTGGGTGGATGAATATTTTTCAGATATAAGTGAAAAAGATAAGCTGTTAAGTACAGCTGATTTTACATTTGACCTTTCTTTGATAGATATTGCGTTACTATTATCAAAAAATATACATATTTACATTTCAAAATTTAAGGGAAATGTGTTTGAATTATTAGCCGAAATTGAAGAATTAAAAATATCAACAATGGCTACAGTTCCCAATAATTTTCAAATGCTACTATCAAATGGTGTTTTTGAGAGGGGCGATTTAAGCTCCTTAAGGCATTTATTAGTGGGTGGCGCAAGATTCTCATATGGACTATATTTAAAATTTCAAAAAAAGATGAAAAGTGTTAATATTTATAATTTATACGGACCAACTGAGGCAACTGTATACTGCAGTGTAAAAAAAATTACATTTGATGATAGTGACTTGCATGGAGAAAATATAAGTGTCGGCAAGTCTATATTAAATTCTAAATTTTTACTTATTAATAATGATAATGAAAAGATCAATAATTATGAACAAGGAAGGTTGTTAATTGGCGGTCTACAAGTGATGCATGGTTATATTAAAAATAAAAAGAAAAGTCAAGAAGTTTTAATTTCTACAAATAAAGAAGTTTTTTATGATACGGGCGATTTAGCATTTAAAAACACTAATGGGGATATGTTTATCATTGGAAGATTGGATGATTCAATAAAAGTTGATGGATATAAAGTAAATTTATCAGATATTGATTCTAATATTCAAAAGTTAGATTATGTAGATGAATGCGCAACAATTGCCATTAAAGATAGCATAAAAGAAAATATTATGATTGCATATATAAAAACTCAAAAAACAATAACAACAACAATAATTTATCAAGATTTAGGGCGCATTATGCCTTCATATCAGATACCAAGAAAATTATTACTTGTTAAAAATTTACCTGTCAATAATTCTGGTAAAATTTGTAAAATAACTTTACAAGAAGAGTATAAAGAAAGTATTACACCTCAAAAAAAACCAAACTATTTAAAAGTAAAAAAACCTATAATAAAACAATAAGATTCCGGAATTAAACACAAAGGTGTGTTCGAGTATTTGTTATAATAACAGTATCTGCGAGAGCACATCGACCCATTATGCTAATTTAGCGTACGAACTAGTAATAGGGAAATCATCAAATATACCAATTGAGTAATACAGAGAATGCTGATAGTTTGCTTTTAACGAGCTTTTGAAAAGAGAGTAAGTTGTATATAAGGGGTTATTTTAGGGGTTAAATATGATGAACAAGAAAGTGGCATTGATCACAGGAGTTACTGGCCAAGATGGCGCCTACCTGGCAGAATTTTTACTAGATAAGGGTTACGAAGTGCACGGCATCAAGCGCCGCTCTTCTTCATTCAATACAGATCGTATTGATCACCTTTATCAGGACCCCCATGAAACTAACAAAAAACTCATACTGCATTATGGTGACTTGTCAGACTCTATGAGCTTAGTGCGTATCATCCAAAAAATTCATCCTGATGAAATCTACAACCTTGGTGCACAATCACACGTTGCTGTATCATTTGAAACACCAGAATATACAGTAGATACAGTCGGCTTGGGTGCGCTGCGCGTACTAGAAGCTATTCGTATTTTAGGCCTTGAGAAAAAAACTCGCTACTACCAAGCCTCTACCTCAGAGTTATATGGTGAAGTGCAAGAATCCCCACAAAAAGAAACCACTCCTTTTTATCCGCGCTCTCCTTACGCAGTAGCCAAGCTGTATGCTTATTGGATCACGATTAACTACCGTGAAGCTTATGGTATGTATGCCTGTAACGGCATCTTGTTTAATCACGAATCTCCTATACGTGGCGAAACTTTCGTAACCCGAAAAATCACAAGAGCATTAGCACGCATCTCCCTAGGTCTGCAAGATACACTTTATCTTGGTAATATAAATGCTAAGCGTGATTGGGGCCATGCCAAGGACTATGTAGAAATGCAATGGCTAATGCTGCAACAAGATAAGCCAGATGATTTTTGCATTGCCACTGGAGTACAGTATTCAGTACGTGATTTTATTAACTTCGCCTGTGATTACATAGGTATAAAATTAGAATACCAAGGGCAAGGTATCGATGAAAAAGGTATTGTAAAATCTATAGATGAAAATAACCCAGTAATTCAACATTCAACATTTAACATTCAACATTTTATCGGTAAGACGATATTAGCTGTTGATAAGCGCTACTTCCGTCCAACAGAAGTAGAAACATTATTAGGCGACCCAACTAAAGCCAAAGAAAAGCTAGGCTGGGAACCAAAAATTACCTTGGAAGAAATGGTGTACGAGATGATGGAAAATGATATTAACATCGCCAAGCGTGATTCTTTAGTTAAAAAGCACGGCTTTAAAGTGCCAGATTTTAATGAATAGCTTCGTTTTAAAATACCCCAGGCTAACCTCTCTTTCTTAACCGGAGTTCGCCTTCTGTTTAATGTTTAATTAAAGAGATTAATTTAAAAAAATGATAAATTTAACATCAGATTGTAATCATTCAACATTGCTACAAAAATCCTCAAAGATTTTTGTAGCAGGCTCTACAGGTTTAGTGGGTAGAGCAATCATAAGAAAACTACAAAACCAAGGCTATACCAACATAATAGCTAGTTACCACAATTCAAAACTCAAGATCCAAGACTCAATATTAAGAATTAAACTAGATTTAACCAGTCAAATAGAAACAGTAAACTTTTTTAAAACTTACCAGCCAGAGTTTGTTTTTTTGGCCGCTGCAAAGGTAGGTGGCATCCATGCCAACAACACCTATCCAGCAGATTTTATTTATGAAAACATGATGATAGAGGCTAATGTCATTAATTCAGCATACGAGAATAAAGTTAAACGTCTACTATTTTTGGGCAGTACCTGTATTTATCCCAAGGCAGTCGAGCAGCCGATGCGAGAAGATGCATTGCTCACCGATGTATTAGAGCCAACCAATGAGCCGTATGCACTAGCTAAGATTGCAGGTATTAAGCTATGTGAATCATACAACCGCCAATATGACACAGATTTCCGTTCAGTCATGCCAACCAATCTTTATGGAGAGGGTGACAATTTCAATTTGGAAAATTCACACGTAATACCCGCAGTAATGAGAAAAATACACCTAGCTAAATGCATAGAGAACAATGACTGGAAAGCAATAAGAGATGATATAAGTAAAAACCCAATAGAAGGATTGGATAGTAACTCCACCCAAGAAGACATTCAAAAAATACTCACAGAATACGGTATAAAATCAAACATTCAACATTCAAAACTTAACATTAAAAATTTGTCAAACGTAAGTTTAGTACTCTGGGGCTCGGGAAGCCCGAAACGCGAATTTTTACATGTAAATGATATGGCTGCAGCAGCACTCTTTGTATTGGAGCTGGATGAGGAGATATACCGATCTAACACTAAACCAATGCTTTCTCACATTAACGTGGGCACAGGAAAAGACGTAACAATAAAAGAAATGGCTGAAACAATGAAACAAGTAGTTGGATTTAAAGGTGACTTAACTTTTGACACAACTAGACATGATGGATCGCCACGCAAACTAATTAATGTATCACGACTTTCAAATATGGGCTGGAATTGCAGTATTACTTTAGAAGATGGCCTAAAAGAAACTTATAAGTGGTTTTTAAATAATAAAGAGTGAAAAGAGGGTAATAACTTAAATTCTAAGTACAGATTTTCGTTGGTTTATAATCATACAATACATGAGGACAGATTAAAAGATTATGCCTGTTTGATGAGTAAGGAGTCTACACAATCTTTTTTTACAGAATCACCCTTAAGAGCTTACCTCTAAATATTTCCAATTTTATTTTTGTTTCTCTTAATCCACTCTTGTAATTCAGAAATTTCCATCCATTCTTTATTATTATCAGAGCAATACATAAAGTCTGGCTCAACTTTAACTCCAAAACCTATTCTTTTTGGGTCAGAGCTCCATTTATTAATAGAAGGCAGAACCTTGAAATATCCTGGATATTCATAAGTATAAAGCGCATCTTCAGCTCCAATCATTTGCTCATGTAACTTCTCTCCTGGCCTAATACCAACTTCTTCTTGTTTTGCTTTTCCATTAACAGCCAATGCAATATCTGTGACCTTCATAGAAGGAATTTTTTTAACATAAATTTCACCACCTTTCATATCATTAAAAGCATGCCATACCAACCTAACCCCATCTTCTAATGAAATCATGAATCTCGTCATACGATTATCTGTAATTGGCAAAAAAGTATTTTTGTCAATAGACATAAAGAATGGAATTACAGAGCCACGAGAGCCCATAACATTGCCATATCTTACAACTGAAAAGCTCGTGTTATGACTACCAGTATAAGAATTACCGGACACAAATAACCTATCAGAAGTAAGTTTGGTTGCCCCATATAAATTTGCCGGACTACTAGCTTTATCTGTAGAAAGTGCAACAATTTTCTTAACCTTTTTATCGATACACGCATCGATAATATTCATTGCACCAAATACATTAGTTTTTACACATTCAAATGGATCATATTCAGACGTAGGAACAATCTTAGTAGCTGCAGCATGTATAACATAATCAATACCGTCTAATACGCGGTACAATCGATCCTTATCCCGCACATCTCCAATCATAAAACGGACGCGAGGATCGTCTTTAAACAATTTAGCCATTTCCCATTGCTTCATTTCATCTCGAGAAAATACTACAATTTTTTTAGGACTGTACTTTTTTAAAGTCATAGGAATAAATGTATGGCCAAATGAACCTGTGCCACCTGTAATCAATATTGATGAATTTTTTAACATTTTTTATTTCCTTTTTTTTGTAGCACAATATACATTTTTTAATACATCCTTCCAGTTAAATATTTTACCTACGACTGTAAAATCTAAATCTACATTCTTAAAGGAATGAATTAAACACACTTTTATTCATTCCTTTAAGCTGTACCAATCTATTTTTAGTATAATCCTGGGATGACTTAATTTTGTTAATATGAAAATTACTTCTGGAAAATTCATTCTCATCCCTTAAATAGGCATTGAACAGAATAGTCAACAAATAAGCAGGACTCATTGAATAGGTTGTATTACTTATAATTTATCATTCTAAATCCTTAAGCAACTCTGTAAAATTTCTGATATAGAGTATCTTAAGAGGAATCCTTCTTTTTTTTGGTCCAATTTTATACTGTATTGGTACGCGTTTGTAGTGGTCCGTTAATCTTGGACACATTTCAAGCCACTTTTTCCAATTCAGCCATCTTTTGAGCGGGTGTCATATACCCGATCGCTGAATGAATCCTTTTGTAGTTATAAAAGTAAATATAACTCT
>Ga0209142_1001292_pt1 | contig 14345 bp, 13 predicted proteins | sample SaaInlV_120m_DNA_FD_184678 | JGI IMG/M metagenome (GOLD analysis project Ga0209142, IMG submission 184678) | Marine microbial communities from expanding oxygen minimum zones in the Saanich Inlet - Saanich Inlet SI074_LV_200m_DNA (SPAdes) (version 2) | ecosystem: Environmental > Aquatic > Marine... | reverse complement strand
GCGCAAGTTATTATTCGGTAGATTTTACGAATGAGCACTCAACAAATGAATTCATTGAGTATTTAAAACATCAGAAAATTGATATTTTAATAAATAACGCAGGAATTAATAAGATAGGTGAATTTGCAAATATTGCTATTGATGATTTTGATCGAATTCTACGTGTGAACTTACGCACACCCTTTCAACTTTGCCAGGCAGTCATCCCCAACATGAAGCAAAATAATTGGGGCAGGATTGTGAATTTAACATCTATCTTTGGAAATATTACTAAAGAATATCGCGCGCCTTATTCATCTAGTAAATTTGGTCTAGATGGTATGACTGCAGCATTAGCTGCAGAGGTATCAAAAGAAGGGATTCTTGCAAATAGTGTAGGGCCTGGATTTATTGATACAGAGTTAACAAGGAGTGTTTTAGGAGAGGATGGTATTTCTGAACTTAAAGGTCGTATACCCATGAAACGTTTAGGCCAAGTAGAAGAAATAGCATCGCTAGTCAGCTGGCTTGTTAGTGATGAGAACACGTATATGTCAGGACAGAATTTAATGATTGATGGAGGGTTTTCACGTGTCTAATAAAGTTATTACTATTCAATCCCATAAAGGTGAGTATTCAGCAAGCTTTATGAGTGGAGGAATGGATCAATTAAACAATGCACCAGTTGAAAATGCTGTTTATATAATAGATCAAAATATTGCTCAACTTTACAAAGATAGATTGGGAAATATTTTATCTTCTCAAAGAGTGATAAAGATTGAAGCTACAGAAGAAAATAAATCGCTAGATAAGATTCCTGGTTATGTTGATGAATTAGTATCAGTAAATATTAGAAGGGATCAGCCATTAATAGCTATCGGCGGGGGAATTATTCAAGATATTACATGTTTTCTGGCAACAACTGTAATGCGGGGGTTGCCATGGATTTTTTATCCTACAACATTATTGGCGCAATCAGACTCTTGTATCGGCTCAAAATCATCTATCAACTCTGGTGAAGTTAAGAATATATTGGGCACTTTTACACCGCCAGAAAAGGTTGTGATTGATGTTGATTTTTTACAAACTCTTGAGCAAAGAGAAATATTTTCCGGAATAGGGGAGATGCTAAAGGTTCATGCAATTAATAGTCCAGAAAGTTTTGATCTAATTTCTGCCGCTTATGAAGATATACTTAAGGATCCTGTGATTATGGAGGAATTTATCCATAATTCATTGTCTATGAAAAAGAAGTTAATCGAAATTGATGAATTTGATCAGGGGGTAAGAAACGTTATGAATTATGGCCATAGTTTTGGCCACGCTATTGAATCTGCAACAAATTACGGGATCCCCCATGGGATTGCAGTAACTATCGGTATGGATATAGCAAATTTTGTTTCAGCGGAGTTAAAGGTATCTGATGTGAGTCATTTTGAGCGCATGCACAATGTACTTGAAAAAAACTACCGTACTTATCAACATGTTGATATCAGTGTAGAGTCATTATTAAACGCCTTATCAAAAGATAAAAAAAATAGTGCGACACAATTAAGGCTCATTTTTCCAGATCAAAATGGCTGTATTGGTATCGGGCTTTACGATAACAACAGTAAGTTAAAAAATTCTCTGGATAAATATTTTAAACTTTATGGTGGGGTTAATTAATTATGCGTTCTGTAGCAATAGCATCTCGTTCTTTTTCAAAACATCCAATTTTAAGAAGCAAAGTTTTAGAGATTTATCCTGATGCAAAATTTAATGATAAAGGACTGTCGTTGAGCGGCGATTCTTTAGTAGAGTTTTTGAGTGGACATGAAAAGGCAATAACAGCTTTGGAAGTGATAGATGATTCAATTTTATCAAAACTCCCTAATCTAAAAGTTATTGGCAAGTACGGTGTAGGCTTAGACATGATTGACTTGCATGCTATGAAGGATCGAGGCGTAAAGCTTGGATGGACTGGAGGAGTTAATAAGCGCTCTGTTTCTGAGTTGGTTATATCATTTTCAGTATATCTGCTACATCGTGTCGCATTTGCAAATGCTGAGGTAAGAAATGGCGAATGGTATCAGGTAAAGGGACGTCAATTATCAGATTGTACGTTTGGTATTGTTGGTTGTGGGCACATTGGAAAGGATTTAGTTAAACTATTAAAACCCTTTGGTTGCAATATTCTTGCACACGATATCATAGATTTTAAAGAATTCTATCAAGAAAATAATATCACCTCCGTTGGATTAGATGAGTTACTTCAGAAGTCCGATGTTGTGACATTGCATTTACCTAAAAACGACTCGACCAACAACATCTTAAATAAAGATCGACTTCAAATGTTAAAGAAAGATGCAATATTAATCAACCTTGCGCGCGGCGGCCTGTTAGATGAGTCGGCTTTAAAAAAAATATTAAGTGAAAAAAATATAGCAGGTGCGGCATTGGATGTTTTCTCAGTGGAGCCTCCTATAGATACAGATTTCGCGCATTTAGACAATGTACTTATTACACCGCATATTGGTGGCAGTACTGAGGAAGCTATTCTAGCAATGGGGTTGGCTGCAATTGATGGCCTTAAGAATCCTAAAAACCCTTTGAAATTCCTATAACTAAAGTTTAATATTCATAATTGTAAAGAGACTCGACTACATGAAAATAATAAAATGTCTTATAAAAAAAATCGGATACTGCTTAATTAAAAAAAAAATAATTACTAGAAATGAGATGCTATCAAATGATAGTAACGATGTTGAGATTTTACGGAATGAATATATATTTTCACCAAAATGCACGGATAGTGAAATTAATTTATATAGGTACTCCGAAAGGTGCGAGACTATGAAAATTTCACCATTTTTTTGCTGCAGAATTTCTAATGTTACATTGATAGGCCCGTATGGCATACCAGTTACTAGAAGTGGAAAAATAATACAAGAAACAACCCAAGAAACGGTATTTAAATACATAAAACGAACAATTCATTACTTAGGCCTATTTGAAGTAATTAGACAGTATTTAATTGCAATGCTACCAATTAGAAAAAATAATCTAGAATCTGGATTTCACTTGGTTCCAAGACATGGCTATATGGCAGATAATCCAAATTATTGTCATTGGTTATTAGAGGACTTACCAAAAATATTTGCATATAGTTTTATTGATAAAGAAATTAAGGTAATAACAAATAAAACGCATCATACTTGGCAAACAGAATCACTTGAACTAATGGGTTTTTCTAATAAAAATGTATATCATCATGATAACCACGGGACTCGTGTTCGAAATTTTTATGTTACTAACATGAGGAGTGCTTCCAGTAGGAATAGTGAGCGTGACCCGATAGGTAGGGCTTGGGTCGCTAAAAAAATTATAAATGGTATATCAGACATCCAATTAACTACGAAAAAAAAACGAATTTTCATATCACGTCAAGACTCAGGCAGTCGGTTTATAACTAATATGCATGAAATTGAAAAAGTTTTATATAAGCATAATATTGAAATTTTCTATGCTGGTAAGACTAACTTTATTGATGACGTTAAAGTTTTTTTGGATGCCGAATTAATTATTGCTCCCCATGGGGCAGGGATGGCAAATATGATTTTTGCTAAAGATTGTCATATTATTGAAATTTCCTGCGATACACACTGGAAAAAAGATTTTTTTTATTTAACTGCATTGGAACTTAACTTCACCTTTGATTCGGTTCAAGCAATCAGGGATGAAAAATATGAAAATATCCATGGAATAGATGAGGCTTGGCACGTTCCTTCTGTTCAGCTTGATCGGGCAATATTAAATGAAACTAATAAAATAATCGAATGACCAATATAGAGCAGATTAAAGTTGTAAGTTATGGGGGGTATTACTCAACTGGAGCTAGTGTTGTTCGTGATATTTTTAGAGAGTTTGAGCCAAATTTTGAATTATCAATTGAGTTTAGACTTATAAAAGAGCGATTTGGACTTCTTGATTTGGAGCGCACTATTTTGCACGACTACGCCCCAGAAAGTATTGATCTAGCGATTATGGATTTTGTTTGGCTGGCCAGTAACTTGGCAAGAAAATCGGGAAGATTTAAGAAGGCTGGTTTCTCCTATGATGCACGCACTAACGATGTATTTAGCGCAGCCACATCCGAGTTTATTGATGAAATATCAGACTACCAATATCCAATGTCATGGCATTTTTATGATTTTAAGAGAGGCTATTTTTCACAAATATATCGCCGATTCCGAAATAAGGTTTTAGTAAGAAATGTCAGAATAAAAGAGGGGGATGTGCTTGCCACACTATCGTATCCAGGGAAAGAGAAATATTTTTTAGCTGCTAAGAAGTACATTAATTCTATTCTTTCAGGGATTCAAGATTTTAACAACTGTGATAAGAATTCTGTTGTAGGTCTACATAATGCAGTTCCATGTTTTTCTGTTGAGTTAATTGATCGCAGCATTGCATATTTTTCATCGTGTAAGATTATTTTAATCGATCGAGATCCAAGAGATGTTTTTATTAATTATCCAAAAGATTCATACGGTAGGTATCTTCCAAAAACAGACAATCTAATGGAAAAAGCAAAAGCTTTCGTATATTTTTACAAGTCAATAAGGGTGAATCAGCAATCAGTTAGTAATCATCCAAATGTCCTTTTTTTGAAATTTGAGGATGTGTGTTTTGATTATGAAAAAATGTTACAGAAAATTTTAGATTTTTCTGAGCTTGATAAGAGTGAGCACATAAATAAGGGTGCGATATTTTCTCCAGAAGAATCTATAAAAAACATTGGGATGTGGAAAAATTGCAATGGGGAGATGAAAGAGGCAATAAGCTATATTGAAAAAGAATTAAGTGAGTATTTGTATGTTGGTCAGCCTCAGCTTAAGATTTCTTCTTTTGATAAATAATAGATTTAATTTATGAAAATACTACTGTTTGGAGAGTTTAGTGGGTTACACAAAAACCTCAAAGATGGATTGATAGAGCTTGGTCATGAGGTAGTTATTGCAGCAGGAAAAGATGGCTTTAAAAAGATAGAGGGGTGCGATATAAATCTCGATAACACTTACTCTGGAATATTAGGACAAGTAGAAACTCGTATAAAGCCTTTTTTATATCTTCCAAAACTGAGTGGCTATGATGTTGTACAAATAATAAATCCTTTTTTCCCAAATGCAAAGCTATTTCCTAAATCAATATTTTATACACTACTTCGCCATATAAATAAAAAATTTTATATATTGGGTGCAGGAAGTGACGCCTATTTTTGGAAGTATGGTAGGAAAAGGTTAAAATATAGCCCATTTAAAGAATGGCTAAAATATGATATAAAGTCTGAACATTACTATATGGAGCGCAACAATTCTTTTACTTATAATAAGAGGTTAGTTGACTCCTCAAATGGCGTGATTCCAGTAATGTACGAATACGAAGTAAGCTACGAGAGTTGTGATAAAAGACTAGAGACAATCCCTCTTCCGATTAATACTAATCTTATAAAGTATCATGAAAATATAGTAAAGAATAAGCTTGTTGTGTTTCATGGCCTTAATAGATATGGTTTTAAGGGGACAAAGCATGTTGAAGAGGCTTTTAAGGTGCTGAATGAAAGATACCCCAATGATTTGGAATTAATTATCGATGGGAAAATGCCTTTATCTAAGTATTTAAAGGTAATGGAAAGGGCCAATATTGTGATTGATCAGGTTAACTCACATTCACTTGGAATGAATGGTTTGTATGCATTAGCCATGGGAAAGGTTGTTCTGGGCGGTGCTGAATCGGAGGGTCTTGTCAGTATTGGCGTTATGCAGACGCCAGTTATAAATATTGAGCCAAATAAGGAAAGTATAGTCCAAGCTATTGAATCATTGCTTGAAAAAAGAAATAAAATTTCGGAGATGGGCCTTAATAGCAGGGTCTTTGTGGAAAATGTGCATGGGCATGTTAAAATTGCACAAAAATATATTGATACTTGGAAAGCTGCTAATTAATATCTGATGATAACGACTTTACCTTTATATGCTTTTATGACACATCTTGTGTCATTACTTATGTTGATTGGTATTGCTTCAGGCTATAAAGCAAGGAAATTAATATTTGTTATTGCGGTGCTTTCTATTACCTATTTTGTCTCATTTTTAAGTCTTTCTGATTATGAGATTTATGCTCAAGAATTTAGGAGTATTGATTTAAGTCAATCTATTCAAGAGCAATACTCATTATTTTACGGCGAGTATCTGTATTTTTACATTAATTATATTTTTAGATTTTTTACAGACGACTTTAACTTAGTTCGTATATTTTTAGTTGGTGGCGCATTAATGATTAAGTTGTTTTTTTTATTGCGCTGGGGTAGATTCTATACATTGTCATTTATCTTTTATATTGCATTGATTTTTTATGCAGATTCTTATTTGATAAGATCATCTCTTGCATCATCAATTATTCTTATTGGAATATGGGGAATGCTCAACAATAAGTCTGCTTATTTATTTTTTATATCTATTGTTATCGCGTCTACAGTCCATGTTACTGCGTTAATCGCGCTACCTATTTGGTTTTTTAGAAAAATAGATATTAAGGAGAGGTATGCGTATATTTTATTGGGTGTTTTTTTTATTATGAGTTTTATTAATGTAGGACATGGACTGGTAAGCTTGTTAGGGTACTTTATTGGGGATGTATATATTTCTGAAACATTGATTGGATATGTTAATTCAAAGTATAGTAATAGCGTGGGAATTGTTAGAATGTCCGTATTGATTTATGTTTCGATTGCAATTGTATTTATTGCAAATAAAAGAATTATAATTAAACATACTGACCACTACAACCTTATACTTGCCATAGTTCTATATAGTTTATTCTTTTTGATAGGTTTAAGCGATTTTGAGATTTTGGCTGACCGTTTATTTAGGTTGCTTGCCTTCTTTTTAGCGGTTGCCTTTGGCTACATCATGAGCATCATATCAAGAGACGTTAATTTATCTGTTACTGTCGCTACAATAGTTATTCTAAATTTTATTCCGTATCTGATTAGCGTAAAGTCATTTACTTTAATTAGCTGAAATAGGTAATATTTATGAGAGTAAGCTTGTTTGCTGTTTGCCATAATTCATATCGAGAGTCTTTGATATTTTTGGATAGCATTTCTAGATCTGTTAAAGATGCAGAGGTTGAGTTGGATATTTTCTTCATTGATAATTCTTCTAAGGTTGATAATGATTCTGTAAAATTAATAAAATCTTACAGATCTAAATTTGGATTACATTACATTAAAAGTGAGAATTTAGGCTACTTCCCGAGTATAAATTTTGCGATTAATGAGTATGCGATTATTTTGTCAACTTATGAATACACGATAATCAGTAATGTTGATGTATCGGTTTCAGAAAGATTTTTTATTACTCTTGAAAGTTTGCCCGTATTAAACAATATTGGAATATATGCTCCATCAATACGTTCTAATACTATAGGAGTTGACCGTAACCCTAAGATAAATAAGCGCCCCAGTTATTTGAAATTAAAAATAAATCAACAACTTTTTCGTTATTCTGTTACATATTTTTTATTGAAACTTGTGAATATTATTAGGTTAAAGTTGATTGGCTTTTCAAGAACATCTTCCTCTAAAAATATTAAAGTTTCCGCAAAACCAGGAGGTCATAAAATATACGCCCCTCATGGTTCATTCATGATTTTCACACGTGAATTTACAAAGCACAATTGTGAGTTTAATTATCCGGTATTTCTTTTTGGGGAAGAAGTTTATGTAGCAGAAAAGTCTATAGAATATAATCTAGATATAATTTATTTATCTGACTTGATTATTTTTGATGATGAACATGCCTCTACTTCATTGTTAAAGACGGAAATTTATAGAAAGCACAATTATGAAGCCTTGTCTTACATATTAAAATATTATTTTCAGGAGAAAATATAATCATATGAATAAATTAGAAAGATTCGTGTATAACAGACTTAGGCAGAATGCCTCTCTTAAAATTAAAGTTCGTAATATTTATCAAGGTGTTTTTGATCTTTTACCAAGACCTGAAATTAAATCGGCATATCCCATAATAGAGCGAAAAGGTTTTTTTTACGGGTTTCATGATCATTCTCCATTTTCAGAAGATGATTCTAAGCTTTTAGCAAATCATGCCTCTTTTGACCTTCGGATGCCTAAAAAAAATGAAACTCTTGAGGTTGGTTTTTTTGATGGTGAAAATCATATGAACTTTAACCGCATTGCCGAAACTCGCGCTTGGAATTGGCATATGGGTTGTAAGTTACAGTGGTGTGGAAATAATGATAAGGTGATATTTAATGATCATATTGACGGGAGGAATGTTGCTCGAGTTATTGATATAAATAGTTCAAATGAAACTATTTTGCATGATTCAATTGGGTCTGTTAGTCCTGATGGAAAATGGGCTGTAGGCTATTCATTTGCCAGGGTTAACAAACTTATGCCGGGTTATGGATACACTTATACTGTTCAAGAGTCGGATTTGAATGTTGATATACCTAACGCATCAGGAATTTATAGAATTGATATTGATAGCGGGGATAAAAAAGAACTAATAAGTATAAATGATTTAGCTTCTATTAACCCCTTACCATCAATGAAAAATACTAAGCATTTTTTAACACATACAGTAATATCACCCGATTCGAGTAAGTTTATTTTTTTGCACCGATGGGTGAATCCTGGAAAAGATATAAGTAAGAGATTTTCACGCTTGATTGTATGTGACATAGATGGAAATATCTTGGATATATTTAAGACAGATGAAATGGTGTCCCATATTGGATGGCAGGATTCTGATCATGTGATTGCATATTGCCGCGTCCCAATATTTGATGATAAATTTGTGTTGTTTAAAATTGGAAGTCCTGAAGAGTCATTGATATTTGGCAAGAGTACTCTTACTAGTGATGGACATCCATCATACGATAAAAGTGGTCGATGGATCGTTACAGATACTTATCAAGATAGGATGAGGGTACAAAATTTAGTGCTTTACGATACTGAAATGGATATCAGATACGATATTTCAAAAATACCTGGATCTAAAAAATTTCAAAGCCCATCACCACATAAACATTGGGCATGCGATCTTCACCCAAGATGGTCTAGAAATTCTAATTTATTATGCTTTGATGCGATAATGCAAGGTGAAAGGAGTTTGTGTACTCTGGATTTAGGAAATGATCTATTAGAAGGAAATTTGAAATACGTTGAGCGCAGAAGTGAATGAAAAAAAAGATAAACAAAGTTGCAATATACCGCTGTATATTTTCTAGTTATGATTTTATATTGCCAGAGTTGAAAGTTTATGAAAATATAGATTATTATTTGTTTACAGACATTGAAGATTTGGATATTTATCCATATAAAACAGTTGTTGTAGACTCGAAATATGATTCTCCATCTCTTGACAACAGGTTTATTAAAATTATATTACCAGATATTCTTGCATCATATGATACAACGATTTATATAGACTCAAATATTGCGATTGTGGGTAATATAACCAGTTTATTAGATGAGTTTATTTCTAGTGAATCTGATATTGGGCTATTTTCACACCCATACTGTACTTCTTTAAATGAAGAGGTTGATTTGTGCTTGTTAAAAGGAAAATGTAGCAAAACAAAGGTAAATAAAGAGTTAGAATTCTATTCTAGTTTATCAATTACAAGTAGAAGTCGTCTTTCAGATAATAGTGTTATTTTTCGAAAAAAACATAATTTAAATATGTCTAATGCAATGTCATTTTGGTTTAAATTGGTATGTGAATTCTCAGGCAGGGATCAAATCAGCTTGCCGTATGTTAGAGCTAAGTACAACCTTAAAGAATACTTTTTTAATTTTTCTACGCGAACAAAAAATAATAATTATTTTATAGTTTTCCCTCATAAAATTGATAGAGGTAATTCCTCTAAAGTTGAAGTAGTTATGTTTTATCTTATTTTTTCTTCAAGATTGATTTTGAGAAAGTATGTTTCTTTTAAGAATAAATTTAACTGATCTTTTATTTAAATAGATATATACATGAAAATATTATATTTACATCAGTTTTTTTCCACTCCTTTAGGAAGTTGCGGCACTCGTTCATATGAGTTTGCTAAAAGATTATCCAAAAAAGGACACACCGTCAATATGGTAACGAGTTCTGCATTTCTTCCGAGGGTATGGAATTTAAAGAAAGGCTGGCAAATTAGGCATATGGACGGAATTATTTTACATATTTACCATTTGGATTATTCTAATAAAGACTCTTTTAATAATCGCATTATTAAATTTATTAAATTCTCAGTAGCCTGCCTTTTTAAATCTAGAAGAATTTCTTGTGACGTTGTTTTTGCAACGAGTACACCTTTGACAATTGGCATACCTGGAGTATTTTCTGCAAAAAAACACAAGGTTCCACTGGTTTTTGAAGTTAGGGATCTTTGGCCAGAGTTACCAATTGCTGTAGGTGTAATAAAAAACCCAGTAGTCATAAAATTACTAAAAATATTTGAGCGCTGGATTTATAAAAATTCGTCAAAAATTATTGCTTTATCTCCAGGCATGGCAGACGGCGTTCTATCTACAGGATATAAAAAAGAAAATATTTCAATAATACCTAATGCTTGTGATGTAAGTTTATTTCTGGAAGGCTATAATAACCATGCTTCATTTAGAGATAGATATGATTGGTTAAAAGATAGACCGATGTTATTATATGCTGGAACATTAGGGGTTATTAACGGGGTTTCTTGTTTAGTTGATATAGCTTATCATTTGATATATCTGAATCCGGAAGTTAGGATTGTAGTTATTGGCTCAGGCATGGAGAGGGATTTAATAATACAACAAGCAAAAGAAAAAAAAGTATGGCAAGTGAATTTTTTTCTTCTTGAAGCAATGCCAAAAAATGAATTAGTGGCTGCCTTTTCTGCTGCTGATATCTCCATATCTTTGTTTATAGATATAAAAGAAATGTGGAATAATTCTGCCAATAAATTTTTCGATACCTTAGCATCTGGTACGCCAATCGCAATAAACTATTTAGGTTGGCAGGCTGATATTATCAATAACTCTGGTGCTGGATTAATTCTTCCACCTTCTGATGCGTTACTGTCTGCAAAAACAATAAATCAAGCAATTACTAATAAGGAGTGGTTAATAACCTCTGGTTGTTCGGCAAAAAAAATAGCTCTAAGAGATTTTGATCGTGACAAGCTTGCTGAAAAATTTGAACAGGTTCTTATTGAGAGTATTAATAATTAATTACCCTCTAAATAATTATTGAAACAAGAAGAGTAGTGCATATAATTTCTGTAGTTTTCAGAGTTTGAGAAGTTTATGTTTAAAGATAATTAAATATCGTTATGGAGTTAGCATGTTGCAAAAATACTATAAATTTAACAAAAGGATTCTAGTGTGATTAATTTTCAATATTTATTAGTGAAGTATGTGTATGGAGATCATAATTCATCAAAGTCTGTTGTTAGAGCTGTAAATTCGTTAATAGATGAGCTTCCAAATAATGGCGCTGGACTTAATGTTGGCTCGGGAATGACAAACTTAGATAGTAGAATAAAAAATTTAGAACTAGAGGCGGCACCTAATATTGACTATGTGGGTAGTGTAGAGGCTATTCCAGAAATGGATAGTGTCTTCGATTTAATTATATCTCAAGAAGTTCTTGAACATGTTAAAAGCCCTTCACTTGCAATCATAGAGATGAGGCGTGTGTTAAAAACAGGAGGAAGGTGCTATATTCAGTTGCCATTCATTATAGGTTATCACCCTTGTCCTAATGACTATTGGAGGTTTACCAAAGAAGGGTTGATTGCTTTAATAGAAAGCTCAGGGATGGAAGTTGTTGAAGTTGGTGAATCTGTAGGTTCCGCAACAGGTTTTTATAGGATTGGAGTGGAGTTTTTTTCCATACTGTTATCTGTAGCAGTTCCAAGAGGCTACAAGATTTTTAAAGGTATTTTTTCTTTGCTACTTTATCCAATTAAGTGGCTAGATCCATTGCTAAGATTTTCAAAAGAGGGGGAGAGGATTTCTGGTGGTTATTATATTATTTGTAAGAAATAGTGGTTAATGTTATATATATTTGTTCAAGGGGTAAATTTTAGACAAATAATTTTATTACTTTATGGGGGGGCTTTAGTACAACTAAAACCCCCTAAATGAAGTTGCTAAAGTCTAAAGGAATGGATAAAAAAATGTTTAGCTCCTATCTAAAAGAATGTGAGTTGAGATTTAATAACCGTAAGAAGAGTGTCTTTTTTACTTGAAATTTTTAAAAAATAGTATCTTAATTATGAAGCTATAAAGCAATTACAGTGTTATTATGAAAATAATATATTTACAAATGAATAGGCAGTGCAATAGATGAAATTTTTTTTTGATCTAGTAGTAATTATTGTTGGCATGCCTTTGCTGGCACTAGTATTTCTAATTGTATCCTTATTGACAAGGGTGAAAATTGGAACACCAATTTTTTTTAAACAACTTCGTCCAGGCATAAATGGCAAAGAGTTTACTATGGTTAAATTTAGGACAATGACAGATTTATATGATACTGAAGGATGCTTATTACCTGATGAAGAGAGGGTTACTAAATTTGGACAGTTTTTACGTTCGACAAGTTTAGATGAGTTACCCAGCTTATGGAATGTGTTGAAGGGTGATATGAATTTAGTTGGCCCAAGACCATTATTAGTAGAATATCTTTCCTTGTATACAGATAAGCAAGCTCGGCGTCATGAAGTTAAGCCAGGAGTTACGGGCTGGGCACAGGTTAATGGACGTAATGCAATTAGCTGGGATGAAAAGTTTGATTTAGATGTATGGTATGTAGATAATCAATCAGTTTGGCTGGATATAAAAATATTATGGCTAACAGTAAAGAAAGTAATTATGCGTGATGGAATTTCTGCACAAGGTGATGTTACTATGCCTGTATTTAAGGGTTCTAAATAATGAGTAATATACTTATAACCTCAGCTGGTAGAAGGGTTGAATTGGTTGACTCTTTTAAAACAGAAAGTATAAAATTGGATGAAAGATTAAAAGTCTTTTGTGCTGACTTAAACCCAGAACTATCATCAGCTTGTCAAGTTGCAGATCTTTATTTTCGAGCGCCAAAAGTTACAAGTAAAGAATATATAAGCTTTTTGAAGCAGGTATGTACTGATAATTCGATCTCTTTGATTGTTCCTACTATTGATACAGAATTATTGATTCTGTCTAAACATAGAGAAGAGTTTCTAGAGCTTGGGATAAATATAATAATATCTGATACATCCTTAATTCAAGCCTGTAGGAATAAAAACTATACTACTGATTTATTAAATAGGATTGATATTGAGACTCCAGCTATTTACAATGTAAAAAACTTAAGCTACCCGTGCTTTGTAAAGCCATATGATGGCAGTTGTAGTGTAGGTGCATTTGCATTAAATGATGAGTCTATGTTAACTGTAGATATATTGGAAAACTCTAAAAATATGTTCATGGAGCTTGTACCAAAAAGTTATGATGAATATACAGTTGATATTTACTTTGATAAATCTGGAAAGCTAAAATCATTAGTGCCTAGATTAAGAATTGAAACTAGAGCTGGAGAAATAAGTAAAGGACTAACATCCAAAGGTATTGTTTATGATTATTTAAAAGATAAGCTATGTAATTTAAAAGGAGTTAGGGGTTGCATTACATTGCAATTATTTGTTAATTTGAAAGAAAAATCGTTTAAGGCTATTGAGATAAACCCTAGGTTTGGCGGAGGATACCCATTATCTTATGCCGCAGGTGCTAATTTTACAAAAATGTTAATTCAGGAGTATATTTTAGAAGAAAGCGTGGATTTTATAGATGACTGGGAGGATGGACTTTTGATGTTGAGATACGATTCAAAAGTTCTTATTCATGATTATAAATCCTAAAAACACTTGTCTTGTTTTGGATTTGGATGATACTCTGTATAAAGAGTATGACTACCAAACATCGGGTTTAAAATATGTTGAAGATCAAGTGTTAATCTTGTATGGTATAGACTTATCTGGAAAATTACTGGAGTTGAGAGACCAAGGTGTAAATGATATCTTTCTAGAATTGACCAATATATTGAATATACCTTCTTCGATTAAAGATTCATTTCTTATGATGTATCGTTTTCATAAGCCTAACATCGTGTTAACCTTAGAGGCTAAAAAATTTATTGAATCAGCATTACATAACTTTGGGAAAGTTGTAATTCTTACTGATGGCAGGTCTGTTAGTCAGAGGTTGAAATTAGAGTCCCTGAGCTTATTGAAAATACCAGTATTTATATCTGAAGAGTGGAATTCGACAAAGC
>Ga0209142_1001287_pt1 | contig 14358 bp, 8 predicted proteins | sample SaaInlV_120m_DNA_FD_184678 | JGI IMG/M metagenome (GOLD analysis project Ga0209142, IMG submission 184678) | Marine microbial communities from expanding oxygen minimum zones in the Saanich Inlet - Saanich Inlet SI074_LV_200m_DNA (SPAdes) (version 2) | ecosystem: Environmental > Aquatic > Marine >... | reverse complement strand
ATTCACAATTACGAATGGAAACACTATTGAACAAGGAGGGGGAATTAAAGTCGCAAATTACTCATCACCAACTATTATGAATTGTAATATCCAATACAATAATAATAACTCAGAAAGTTCTGGTGCCATGGGTGCTGGGATTCACTGTGGAACAAATTCAACACCTATGATTATTAATTGCTCAATTAACAATAATTACGGTAAATGTGGTGGCGGTGGAATTGGTGTTGATAGCAATGCTAGCCCGATATTTAAAAACTGTAATATTTTCAATAATATTACAGAAGGTAGTAGCCAATATCATGGTGCTGCTGTATTTGCTTGGGGAGGACACCCTACGTTTGTAAACTGCACTATTTACGAAAATCAGTCTAGTGGTAATCAAGATGGTTTAGCAATAATTAATGGTTCATTAGCAACTATTTCAAATTGCACAATTGTCAAACATGAGAAACCTACAATAGGGACTTGGGGAGGCGGTAGTATGGCTATTATTCTTAATTCGATTATTCGCGATGGCAGTGGTGAATATATTATAAGTGGAGGCTTAGATGTTTCATATTCAAATATTGATGGTGGCTACGAAGGGAACAGCAATATAGATGTTGACCCTTTATTCACAGATTTGTTAAATGATGATTTTACCTTATTAAAAGAATCTCCTTGTGTTGATGCAGGAGACCCCGATTTAGATGATGACGGTATTTCTTGGGAAACAGATGCGGATGACCAAGATCCAGACGGCACACGGATGGATATGGGGGCTTTCTATCTGCATCACACTACATTTAGTTTACCGGAGATTGTGTTGTTAACAGGTGATACAACATTAATTCCATTGAGTTTAGATTTTCATCCGGACTCATCTTATAGTTCTGCTGCCATTACAATAACCGGCTATCAAGACCAAATTGAATTTTTGGGAATTGAAACAGCAAACTCTCTCACAGGTAATGCCGGTTGGACGTATCAATCCAACGAAAGTGATTCATTGGGGATTGTATGGACTGCAGGTTCCACAGAAATTTCAGAAAGTGGCGTGTTTTGTTACTTCAAGTTTTATGTCCCCATTACCACAAGTTCTGGTATTGTGCCTTTATCTATTGTTTCTGCATATTTAGATGAAGATTTAAATTATCCTACAATCATCAATTCCGGTGAAATTTCCGTTTATGAAATTGCCTATGGAGATGTGAGTCAAAATGGCGTTATATCCCCTTATGATGCTTCACTTATTCTAAAGTATCTCACAGAAACAGATTCATTAAGTGATCAACAAATGTTAAATGCAAATGTTAGTCTGGACGAAAGTATTTCAGCACTGGATGCCTCATTAATTTTACAATATGGCGTTGGAATTATCGAATCGCTCCCCTACGATACAACGATGGGATCATTACTCGCTGTTGGAGATATTGGAATGGAAGATGGCGCATTTACTATGGGAGAAATTGTTGAAGTTCCTCTTTATCTTACCAATGGAAGTAATATCTTATCTTTTGAAACTGAAATTAGTTTTGATGCCGATGTATTGATATTTTCTGATATTATTTGGTCAGATGGTTTAGGTGAATTCACAATTGAGTCGAATCTAACCGATGGTAATTTATTATTTGCTGGGGCTGGTTCCCTACCTGATGGCCAAAACAATGTTTTGGCCACACTCCAATTTACACTCAATGAGAATTTTAGTGGCACTGAAACGACAGTTTCAATGAATCAAATACGTTTCAATGAAAATGAAATAATTGTTAATGGAGCTTCTGCAACATTGACTGAAGTATTATCGGTTGATGATATTGTAACGCCTGAAGTGTTTGCCTTACATCAAAACTATCCAAACCCATTTAACCCCACAACTACACTTCGTTATGATCTTCCTGAAGATTCACAAGTTAAAATTATGATTTATGATTTGATGGGACGAGAAGTAAAATCATTGGTCAATATTCAGCAGAATGCAGGCTATAAAGCAGTGGTTTGGGACGCGACCAATAACTTGGGTCAGCCCGTGAGTGCTGGGATGTATTTGTATCGAATCTCTGCTGGTGACTTTTATTCGGTGAAGAAAATGGTTTTGTTGAAATAGTTTAATGTATAAGTGAAAAAAGGGGCAGTTTTACTGTCCCTTTTTAATTTAACCCCCAAAGCCACCAAACACCCTTTCCTGCTCCCCAAACCCCACAATCTCCGCCAGCTTCAATAATTCTTTGGCTGACATATAAGACCGGTGTTTGTTAGAACGGGGGAGAAGCAGAATCTTCTCTTGAATTTTGGGTGAGAAATATATCAATTTCACAATCGCTCAATCCAGTACTTCGGTACAGATCTAACACCTAAACCGGTGAACACACAGCCGTTTAATAACGCCAGTAACGGACTATCACAAGGAGGCTACGATGCGAAAGCTAACACTTTTAATCCTGGTAACCCTTGGTAGCCTGCTATCGTTTAACGGTTGTGCATCCGTTCGGGACCTGGCAATAGCGCTAGACAAGACTACCCGGCTAACACCGGAGGATGTCGCGGAAGTCGATGCCTGGATGGCAAGACAACCGTCTAGCTACATTGCTCATAAGAGCGGAGATGGCTATGTGATCACACCGCATTATGCGAGCTATCGAAAAGCGCACGAAGTGCGTTTTCTTGACGACGTAGTAGGTATCTTGAAAGCACGGGATTACCCTGTGATATATAAGTAAAAGAAAAGAATCGGCCACATGGGTGTATGAAGTTTTTTATGTAAGCGACATTTTTCATTTTTGTCATAGTGTGGCTCATCTATAAGTAAAGTGTAAATTTTTCGCGTTTCAATAATGAGCTCACTCCAAACCCTTACGATATTTGCACAAAATCCATCCGATCTGCGTAATCTTTCATAAATGTCTCTCTCATAATTTTGTGATCTTTGTTTAACAAATTTGGATCTGATTTCGCTACCGAAAAAGCAGCCTCCCTCGCTGAACGAATAATCGGACCATCCGTTAATAAATTTGCAATCCTAAATTGTAAAAATCCACTTTGCCGAATCCCAAAGAATTCACCAGGGCCACGCAATTTTAAATCTTCATCTGCAATCACGAAGCCATCATTTGTTCGTTCCATAATGGCAAGTCTCGTTTTGGATGTCTCCGTAAATTTTCGCCTAACCATAATACAATAACTTTTTTCAGCTCCACGCCCTACTCGACCTCGGAGCTGATGTAATTGGGTAAGGCCAAATCGTTCCGCATGTTCGATGAGCATCACCGTGGCATTGGGAATATCTACACCCACTTCTATGACCGTAGTGGAAACCAAAATACTGATTTCATTTTTGGCGAATTTTGCCATGATTTCATCTTTTTCCACCGTTTTCATCCGTCCATGAATAATGCCCACAATTATCTTCGGAAAAATGTCTTGATCCAATTTTTGATGGGCTTCCACAGCCGCCATTAAATCCGATTTTTCTGATTCTTCTACTAAAGGATAAATCACCATACATTGATGACCTTTTTCTACTTCAGCTTTCATAAAGGTATAGACGCTTTCTAATCGTCCTTCCTCAATAACTTTACTCACCACAGGTTTTCGATTTTTCGGTAATTCATCAATAATCGACAAATCCATATCTCCATGAAATGTTATCGATAAGGTCCGTGGAATAGGCGTAGCGGTCATGGCTAAAAAATGAGGATTGAGACCTTTATCTGTCAGCTTTCCCCGTTGTTTAACACCAAACCGATGTTGCTCGTCCACGATTACTAATCCCAATTCTTTGAAAATAACATCATCTTGAATGAGTGCATGGGTTCCGATAAGAACTGGAATCGTTCCATTTTCTAATCCATTGAGAATGGCCTGTCGTTCACTTTTTTTCATTTGTCCCACCAATAAAGCGCAAGGCACATTTACTTTGTCCAATATCGCTTTCACAGATTCATAATGTTGGTGCGCTAAAATTTCTGTGGGCGCCATCAAAGCAATTTGTGATTTATTCCCAACGGCGATAAGCATGGATAAAATAGCCACGATTGTTTTTCCTGAGCCCACATCCCCTTGCAAAAGGCGGTTCATGGTTTGGTTTTTTTTCATGTCATCCCGAATCTCAAGAATTACTTTTTTCTGTGCATCCGTTAATGTAAAAGGCAAATCATCTTCAATCAATTTTACATAAGGACCGATTTTTGTAAAGGCTTTTGCTTTACTTCTTTTTAAAGTTATTTTTCGAAAAGCCATAAGTAATTGCAAAAAAAAATGTTCTTCAAATTTCAAACGATAAATGGCTTGATCCAAAGCTTCTTCATTTTTAGGAAAATGAATCTGATGCAATGCCTCTTTCCGTGATATAAGTCCCTGACTTTTACAAATTTCTTCTGTAAATAATTCTGGAACTTCGCCTAAGTCTTCAAACACCTCTAAGATAATCTTTCGAAAGATTCGTTGTTCTAAACCAACCGATTTATAAGATTTTGTCAAAGGATACAACGGGAGAATTGCTCCCGTATTCACTGGATCATCTTGCTTTGATAAGCGATCAAAATCTGGATGAGTGATGGAAAATCCTTGATAATATTCAATTTTTCCATGCACCGCCAATCGATCTCCCACTTTGAATAATTTTTTGATATACTGTGCACCATTAAACCAAGTGAGCGTTAATAGTCCCGTTCCATCTGAAAGAATCACTTGGAACAATTTCCCGCGACGAATCGGCTTTTCGCCCATGCTTTGGATCGCACCAACAATGGATGCTTGTGTATCTTTTTGAAGGGATTTTATTTGAGATACAGATCTTCGATCTAAATGTCGCCTGGGAAAAGTATAGAGTAAATCTTGAACCGAATGAATCTCATTTTCTGAAAGCGCTTTGCTTCGCCTTACACCGATTCTATTTATTTCAGATATAGAAGTAGAAAAGGTCAAAGACCTCATTTATGTCCTCTATTGCCACTGTTTTCGATAAGTATAAGAGACCAATTTTGTTTTGCCAGCGTCAAGCGTTAAGGTGAAATGAATCGTTGAGGCATCTTCTTTTGTATATTTATCAGATTCCTCTTTCACTATCCAATCACCATGGATATGTTCAATCAATTTTACATTAATTGCTTCTTGTCTGCCGTTGATAATTTCGATTTCAATAACGGCTTCTTCACTTTTTCGCTGACGATCATAATTCAATACTTTCCGCTTTCCCGTGACTTCAAAAGCGCGCCCTGAAGATAATTCTATTTTTTGATCCTTGGGCGTTTGCCCTATACGATCTGAACCCACATATTCCATAGCATGGGTTTCTGTGTTCAGATACATTTCAACCTTTCCCTCGGGTAAAGGCAATCCCAAACCAAAAGCTTCTGTATTTTCCATTGATAATTGTATTGAGAGAGGCTCCTCTTTTTGTCGTCTTTCTGTATTTTCAAAGAGATAAGATTTTTGGAATTGGACTTTTAAAGGACCATACAATCGAACTGATATTTTTTCTTTGGATCGAAAATCATGTGCGCCATTCAAAGTGTAAATGTGATAATCTCCCAGTTCACTTTCTGTTGCTGCTGGTACATTCGGGCTGAGCATCATTCGTTCTGTTCTTGCGGGTCCACCATAATTCTTTTTTCCATGGACACGATTTAATTTGCCTTCAATCACTTGAAGTTTTGCATCTTCATAATCTAAATCTGTATCGTTGGAAATAACCGCATCTACGATTAGCTCCCCTTGATCTTGGTCATGAAGTAATAATCGATAAAGTGTATTCCAATGCATATGGCTTGTCTTATACAAGATTTCCGCTTCAATATCACCTGATGCCTCAGCCTCCACGCTCCAAGATAAATAGGGCCTAAACACAGGGTTTTTAATTTTCCCTTTTACTTGAATAAATTCAACTTCAATTTGCGGATAAGTTAAAATGGTATTTTTAAATTCAATGGTAAGTGCTTGATGGGAATATTCAAGCAAAATGCCACTGATTGCTTTATTGTTTTTGGGCTTAAGAGTGACTTTTTCTCCAATAAGAGCATCATAGTAATCAATACTATTAAACACTTTATTATAATACTGTTGTGATAAAACTTGGACACCCTCAATATGTAAAAAAGGTGATTCCTTCTCAATGGATTTGGGTAGATCATCATAAATAAGATAATCTTCACCGCGAGATACATTCCAAATCACAGGCTGCTTTACCAACGCTGAACCGTCCTTATAAATGCTTAAAGTCGCATAATTAGATTGGCCCATTAATAAGCCCGATAAGAGTAAAGTTAGGATTGGTTTCAACATAATACCTCCAGGTTTCCACACACTTTTGTTAATTCATCTTTCAAATCATTCAATTTATTTTTTTCATGTTCCACTACATTTTCTGGTGCCCGTTTGGTGAAATTTTCATTGCTCAATTTTTTCTCGATACCAATAAGGAGAGCTTCAATATCTTTGATTCTTTTTTCCAATCGTCCCTTTTCTTTGTCCAAATCAATGAGTCCGCCCAAAGGCAAAAATAATTCCATTCCCTTTACCACTGCAGTGGCAGATTGATCCGGCCGTTCAATCTTTTCCCCACTTTCCAATGATTGAATTTTTGCTAAGGAAAAAATGAATCCTTCATATTGAGCTAAAAATTGTGATTGCTCTGGCGAACATCTGGCCACGAGATCCGCCTCTTTGGATGGTGAAATATTCATGCGACTACGAATACTTCTGATGGATGAAATGATATCTTGCAATATCATCATGTCATTTTTTACTGATTCATCGTTAGCTTTTTCATCTGCCTTTGGCCAAGGTGTGATTATTAAATCTCCGTCAGATTTTAGCTTAAAATGATGCCATAATTCTTCGGTCATAAAAGGAGCATAAGGATGTAATAAAGCCAAAACTGTGCGAATAACTTTTAAAGAAACGGATCGTGCTTTCTCTGCTAAAACTTCGTCGTCACCATAAAATCGTGTTTTGGCAATTTCGATATACCAATCACAAAAATCATTCCACGTAAAATCATATAGCACTTTTGCCGCTTCATTAAAATGGAATCGTTCCAATTGTCGATTGTAGTCTTTGATGGCTTGATTTAATTGACTTAAAATCCACTTTTCTGGCAATTCTAGCTCATCATCTAAAGCAGTTTGATTATCTGACCAATTATCAGGAATGTTCATCTGAACAAATCTGCAAGCATTCCAAAGTTTGTTCATAAAATTGCGCCCTACTTCTAAGCGATCTTTTGAAAATAATACATCCAAACCTTGTGGTGCCATCAACATGGTCCCAAATCGTACGGCGTCGGTTCCATATTCGTCAAATAAATCAAATGGGTCCGGTGAATTGCCTAATGATTTACTGAATTTTTTGCCCGTCTCATCTCGTAAAATTGACGTGAAATACACATCTTTAAACGGTACTTCGTCCATAAATTCATAGCCTGTCATAATCATACGCGCTACCCAAAAAAAGATAATGTCTGGTCCTGTCACCAAGGCATCTGTGGGATAAAACTTAGCTAAATTTTTATCCTCTTGTGGCCAATCGTGTACGGCAAAAGGCCAAAGCCAAGAACTGGCCCACGTATCTAAAACATCTGGGTCTTGGGTCCAATTTTCAGGATCTTCTGGTCCCTCAACTGAAACATGTATTTGACTCGCATCATCCTTATGATACCAAACAGGAATTCGATGTCCCCACCACAACTGGCGACTGATACACCAATCTTTGATATTGTCCATCCAATGATTATACGTTTTCGTCCAATGCTCAGGATGAAATTTGATTTTCCCGTCATTCACCGCTTGAATCGCTGGCTTGGCTAAATCCGTCATTTTCAAATACCATTGCTCTGACATATAAAATTCAATGGGAACGTTCCCTCTTTCAGAATAGCCCACATTATTCACATAATCTTCCGTCTTGATCAAAAGTCCTTCTGCATCTAAATCTTTAGTGACTTGTTTACGTGCCTCTTCTCGAGATAAACCACGATACTTTTCCGGCACATTTTCATTAAGAGAAGCGTCATCATTCATAATATTGATAAATGCTAAATTGTGTTTTTCACCCATTACAAAATCATTCGGATCGTGAGCTGGGGTAATTTTAACACAACCTGTGCCAAATTGCGGATCCACATAATCGTCAGCAATGATGGGGATTTCTCGTCCGACTAACGGCAGCTTTACCGTCTTACCAATAAGATGATGGTATCGTTCATCACTGGGATGAACCGCCACAGCCGAATCGCCCAACATGGTTTCGGGTCTGGTGGTTGCCACAATTAAGGACTCATCTGAATCTATAATCGGATATTGAAAATGCCAGAGATGCCCATTGATTTCCCGATGGAACACTTCTTCATCACTGATCGCCGATTTGGAAACAGGGCACCAATTTACCAATCGATGGCCTCGATAAATCAAACCTTTTTCATATAAATCTACAAAGGTATGAAGGACAGCTTTTGTGTATCCTTCGTCCATGGTGAATCTTTCTCGCTCCCAATCGCAAGAACATCCCAATCGTCTGAGCTGATTGATGATAATGCCACCGTATTTTTCTTTCCATTCCCACGCGTGAGATAAAAATTCATCTCTAGATAAATCCTGTTTTGATACGCCTTTGTCTTGTAGCATTTGTACGACTTTTGATTCGGTGGCAATAGAAGCATGATCAGTTCCAGGAATCCAACAAGCTTCCTTTCCTTCCATCCGTGCTTTTCGAATCAAAATATCTTGAATTGTATTGTTCAAAACATGTCCCATGGTGAGCATGCCTGTTACATTTGGTGGTGGAATCACAATGGTGTAGGTTTCCTTATCGGAATCACTATTTGCGTGAAAATAACCCTTGTCCATCCAATGGGTATACCAACGGTTTTCTACCTTTTCAGGATTATATTGCTTTTCTAGATATCTATCTGACATATAATAGCGTGTGGATTTTCATCAAAATAAAGTCTCTTATTTTACGACGATTTCTTCTCTATATTCAACATGAGAAATGAAAAACATTAACTTTAATTTTTTTGCTTTTGACTTTCCCCTTCTCTCTTTCAACTTTTAAGTTCTCACATGATTTTCCTCATGGATAATTACGATTCATTTACCTGGAATTTGGTGCAAGCCATTGAAATGCTTGGTGAACTTGTAATCGTTAAAACAAATGATTCTATTACAAGCCAAGATATTAGCAAACTCAATCCCGATAAAATAATTATTTCGCCAGGACCCGGAACGCCAAAAGATGCAGGCGTCTCAAATCTAGTTATTCAAACGTTTTGGGAAACCATTCCCATATTAGGTGTGTGTCTGGGGCACCAATGTATTGGACAAATTTTCGGATCAAAAATTATTCCATCTAAACAAATTCTTCATGGGAAGACTTCTTTAATCCATCATGATCAATCTGGACTGTTTAAAAATATTCCTTCGCCATTTCAAGGTGCACGGTATCATTCATTATCCTTGAATACAACCCCACAAAACTTCCAAAAATCAGCTTGGACAAATGATGGCGAGATTATGGCTATGAAGCATAAAGAAAAACCTGTGTTTGGTGTTCAATTTCATCCCGAATCATTTCTTACGCCTGTTGGGAATAAAATTTTAGAGAATTTCTTAAATGAATAAATTCTTATCTTCATTTTCTACCCCCTTGTTTTCCCCCTATAAACAGGGGGAAACGAAAAGGTCAGCTCATTATCTTCTCCCCTGTAATAGGAGAGAATTAAAGTGGGATCAAATAAATGAAGTCTGAATTGAAAAACTCTGTGATATTTATGGGAAATGAAACGTCTGATTGGAAGAATATTTCCGCATCAAATCCAATTGACAGTTTGTCTTTATCACTTGATGATCCACCCGAAATATTGGTGGAATTCGTCAAAAAATACGATGGAAAATTTATATCTGGATTTATAACTTATGAGTATGGTGTAAAACAATTGAATGTGCCCGTTCAAGACTTAATTGATTTTCCGGCGGTCCATTTTCGAGTTTATGATTCCTTTGAAAGTTCTAATGATTTTTCAACCCAATCCATAAAAAACAATCAGCAATCAACCAACCCCCTTTCATCCCCCACATTGGGGAAATTTAAAAAGGGAATTATGGATTTAAATTTTCCGAAAAAACAAATCGAGTGGGATTCTTTTCAGCCAATAATTTCAAAAACAGATTATGATTCAGGCTTTGAAAAAATCCAAAACCATATTCGTTCCGGGAATTTTTATCAAATCAATTATACTCACTCACTCCAATCCAAATCAAATGCATCACCCAAAAAATTATTTCAAGCTCTAAAGAAAAAAAACCATGTGGGATATTCAGTCTTTATGGAAAACGACGATTGGGCGATTCACTCCCTTTCGCCTGAACAATTCATCAAAATAGAAAATGGAATAATCACAGCAAAACCTATCAAAGGAACCATTTCCAGGGGAATTAATGCGATTGAAGATGAGCGAAATCTCAAATCACTTCTTAACAGCGAAAAAGAACAAGCGGAACTTTATATGATTATTGACCTTCTGCGAAATGATCTTGGCAAAACCTGCAAAACTGGTTCTATTCAAGTTTTAGAATCAAAATCTATTCAAAAACTTGAGAAAATATTTCACACCTATGGTGTTATTCAAGGTAAACTAAAAACAAATATTCATCCAATTGAAGCGCTTCTTTCAATGTCTCCCGGTGGATCTATTTCCGGCTGTCCAAAAAAGCGAGCTTGTGAAATCATTCATGAATTAGAACCAAAATCCCGTGGAATTTATACAGGAACAATTGGCTATATTTTACCAGACGGAACTCTTAATTTTAATATCGCCATTCGCACCGTTACCCAACTCGGGGAAAACTTAACACTAAGCGTCGGGGGCGGGATTACCGTGGATTCTAATAATGAAAACGAATATAAAGAAACATTAGCAAAAGCGGCATCATTTCAGCCATGATAAAAGCATTAATAAATAATCAGTGGGAATCCATACCTGAAGAAAACCTTCAACTTGGTGCTGATACTTTCTCATACGAAGTCGGATTATATGAGACATTTCGAACACTCGATTTTAAACCAGTATTTCTCGCCGGTCATTTAAATCGCTTATTTAAGTCTGCCAAAAAAATCAATTTAAATATTCCATATTCTCAGTCAAATATTTCAAAAATGTTAATAAAAGTTATTCAAGATTTCCCGGCTCCAAATCAGCGAGTCCGCATATTGGCAGTTCCAAATGAATTGATTATATACAGTTCCCACTTAAACTTAAATCAAAAAATATATGAAGGTATTTCCGCCATAACCGTAGAAGCTTTTCGGGATAATCCACATTTAAAAACCACCAATTATCATGCATGTCTTAATGCGTGGAAATTAGCAAATGATGCTGGGTGTTTTGAAGCAATTCTTATGAACAAACATGGCATCATTTTTGAAGGAAGTCGTAGTAATATTTTTTGGATTAAAAACAAAAAACTATTCACACGGGCAGATGGCGTTCTTCCGGGGATTACAAGACAAACCATTTTAAATCTGTCACCCTATCCTGTGGAGTTTGGTATTTTGCATATAGAAAACATCAATGAAATAAATGAATGTTTTTTGACCAATAGTGGTTCGGGCATTATTCCTGTTACGCAAATCAATGGGGGAAATATTGGAGATGGTTCTGTGGGAACGGTAACAAAACAATTATTAGCCCAATATAACAATTGGATTCTTCAAGATATTACTGGTTAAATTCTAATAAGGTAAATGATGAAAACCATATTTCAAATTAATGTGAAACCAAAAACGCCCAATGAGCATGGAATTCCAAAAACTTCTGTAAATAATGCATTTGTTTCAAAATTAGGATTAGATGGGGATTACAATAATTTTCGAACAATAAAAAAAGATCAAAATCCTGATATGGCTGTTTTGGTATATCCGATTGAAACTATTCATGAATTAAATAATGAAGGTTGGCCCATAATGCCTGGAGACTTAGGAGAGAATTTCACAACTTCAGGGATTCTTCATTCTCATTTATCACCGAATCAAAAATACAAAATTGGCGACTGTCTTATTGAAATTTCATTTGAATGTGATCCTTGTCAAAACCTATCTGTATTACCTTATATCGGAGAACCTAAAATAAATAAATTTATCAAAACGCTTATGGGGCGACGTGGTTGGTATGCTCGAGTTATAAATGAAGGGTTCGTTAATCAAAACAGTGTAATTGAACAAATCTCATGACAAAATCTATTGAATTAAAAATTACAGGCATGCACTGTGCAGGATGCGTCGGCTCAGTCGAAAATGCCTTGCGAAAAGTTGAAGGTGTTCAAGAAGCGGTGGTCAATTTAACACTAGAAAAAGCGACCATTTCTGGTTCTGTAGAATCAGCCGATCTTTTATCCGCAATTGAAAAAACAGGATATGGCGCCGAATTACTCGAGTCAGATACACCCATAAACCTTCAAGAAAAAACAGATGAAAAAGTGGATGAATCGTTCCAAAATATGAAATGGGCTTGGATGCTTACATTCCCGGCCATGATTTGGATGGGCATTCATATGATTGTAGGAATTGCTTGGCCATCCATGGAATTAATGGAAATAGGCATTTTTATTTTAAGTGCACTCGTTTGTTTTTTCCCTGGACGAGAAACGCTTACAAGTGCTTGGAAATCGGCTATCCATTTATCACCGAATATGGATGTTCTTATTGCACTCGGTTCCTTGGCTGCACTTTCAACAGGCCTTATAAAAAGTTATATCGAAATCCACTCTTTTGCTGGCGTTGCTGGCATGATCGTGTCCTTTCATTTGACAGGACGATATATTGAAACCAAAGCACGTGGACGCTCTTCCGAAGCTATCCAAAAACTCATGAGCCTTGGGGCGAAACAAGCAACCGTTTTAGATATGGAAAAGAATGAAGTTCACATTGATGTGAGAAGCCTCGTTGTAGGGCAAATCATGATTGTTCGTGCTGGAGAAGCTGTGCCTACAGATGGCATTATCACCGAAGGGCGCGCTACCATAGATGAATCTATTGTAACAGGAGAATCTGTCCCCATTACAAAAAATATTGGCGATGATGTCATTGGTGGAACCATTTGTTCTGATAGCACACTGAAAGTAAAAGTAACAAAAATCGGATCTGAAACGTTTCTTTCAAAAGTAATTCAAATGGTTGAAAATGCACAAACAACCAAAGTTCCCATCCAAGTTTTCGCTGATAAAGTAGTGGCCATTTTTGTGCCAGTAGTTTTGGTTTTGGCAAGTTCGACTTTTCTCATTTGGCTCTTATTGCCTACACAAATGAAACAACTAGCTTTGATGTTTTCTGATTTTCTTCCATGGATCAATTTGGATTTATCGCCCATGGGAATGGCCATTTATGCTTCAATTGCTGTCTTAGTGATTGCCTGTCCGTGTGCTCTTGGGCTTGCCACACCTACCGCTCTTATGGTCGGAACTGGGTTGGGCGCCGAAAATGGAATTCTCATTCGGGATGGAGCTGCCATTCAAAGACTGAATGAAGTGAATATGATTCTATTTGATAAAACAGGGACACTCACGCAAGGGAAACCTGTGGTAACAAAAATACATCAAACATCCGGAATTATGGAAAATGATCTTATCCGAATGGCGGCATCATTGGAAAAAGAGTCCACTCATCCCCTTGCAAAATCTATTGTAAAACTTGCTGAAGAAAAAGAGATGGGATTGGACCCCGTTACAGAAATTGAAGTTGTTCCGGGGAAAGGTATTTCAGGAAAATACGGAAGCGCAACACTCAAGGTTGGAAGTGCTTCTTTTACAGGTTCCACCACAGAATTAGACCTGACAGGAACACCTGTTTTCCTTTACTTAAATGATGAATGTATTGGCATTTTTGAAATAGAAGATGCCATACGTCCCGATTCAGCAGAAACAATCTCATCTCTCAAATCAGCTGGGTATAATTGTGTTTTAGTCACGGGCGACAAAAAAGAGATTGCAGATTCCTTGTCCAAACAACTCAATATTGACCATACACATTCAGAAGTTCTTCCAGATGAAAAAGCGAATATTGTTACATCGTATCAAGATCAAGGATTTATCGTAGCCATGGTTGGTGATGGTATAAATGATGCGCCTGCAATTGCACAAGCAGACGTTGGAATTGCCATGGGGAGCGGAACTGATATTGCCATGGAAACAGGAGAAATAGTTTTAGCTCATGGAGATTTAAAAGCCGTGCTTCGAGCCACACGTTTAGCCAGCGCAACCTTTAATAAAATTAAGCAAAATCTGTTTTGGGCATTTATTTATAATATTATTGCCATTCCATTAGCCTTTGCAGGCGTGCTTCATCCAGTAATGGCCGAAGTGGCTATGGCACTCTCTAGCATTAATG
>Ga0209142_1001286_pt1 | contig 14358 bp, 13 predicted proteins | sample SaaInlV_120m_DNA_FD_184678 | JGI IMG/M metagenome (GOLD analysis project Ga0209142, IMG submission 184678) | Marine microbial communities from expanding oxygen minimum zones in the Saanich Inlet - Saanich Inlet SI074_LV_200m_DNA (SPAdes) (version 2) | ecosystem: Environmental > Aquatic > Marine... | reverse complement strand
TCCAGGTAGGATAATTTTTTCAACATCTTTAAAATGCTCTTTGGATGTAATAATTCTATGAGGAATATCAAGCTGTTTATAAATATTAGAAAAAGCTTTAATATTTCCCATTCCATAATCAACTATGCCTATCATCGCTTGCCACCTTTCTCTCTGCCTATGAGGCGCATTACTTTAGCGCCTAAATTGTACAACCACATTTGATTTTTATAATCTGTGTATTTTTTATTAGGTGAATCAAGATAACCCTGCAACTCATCTATTGGTATACCTAACTTGGTTGCAATATACTCAAAATCATACTTGATAGTCTCCTTATCAAATGCTGGTCTTTTAAGCTTCTCAAGCGCCTCTTTACGTGTCATTTGTCCAGTAACAATTAAACTGGAATATTGTACTTTTCTCGTATCAAATCCAAACTTAGTTGGTAGCCAATAGCCTTCATAGAATCTGGTAAACCTGGATTCGAAGTGTTTTTGAGCATAACGCTGATAATCTAAATGATCAACCAGAAACTGGGTTGCATCTTCTTTATGATAAGGCATAAAATCCAATGGTCTAATTAATTTTATGCCTTTAACATAAGGAAGATAGAACTTGTGCCAGAGAATATTTGTAGTAGGAAAGTTTTTAAGCTCCACTGTTCCAAATTTTTCTTGTATGTCCTTCAGCTGTCTGGCATCAGATTGATAATACATCCATTCTAGAGGGTTTCTAATACACTCAGTTGAGTAATTTCCTCCTGTCAAAATATACTTAACATTATATTTCGACGCAAACTTATACATTGTTGCAAAAAAAGCATGATCTTGCGGTGTATCTACGTGCGAAACTCCAGACTTAAAAAAAGATAACTGTAAGTCTTTCATCTCTTCCCAATCAATAACTTCTGTATAAAGATCCAAGTCCAACTTGTCAACTATTCTTTCTATGTTATGCACAGCCTGTTGAGAATTCCACCCCGCATCGACATGAAAAACTAAAGGACGTAGTCCTAATTTCTCTTTCGCAAGATATACAAGGTAGGAGCTGTCTATCCCTCCACTCATTCCGATTATGCAATCAAACTCTTTACCCTCTCCTTCTTTTTTGATTTTCTCAGCAACTTTAGATATTTCTGACCAGCCTTTGTCATTGGGATTCCAATGTGGTTCTATATTTTTGTAGTAAGTATTACAATGATCGCAAATTCCATCTTTATTAAAAATAATTTCTGAATCAGTTATGTCCATTACACAATTATTACAAACTTGATATTTTCGACTCATTTAATTAAACCTTATTTTTGTTAAATATCTCTTCGAACATCGTGAATGTCTGATTCCAGCCCGGAAGATTTTCCATAATAGAATAACCAACTTCTGTTTTTTTATGCAATTCTTTCAAATCCTTCCTGCTAGCTAATATTTTTTCAAGGATATCACTAGGATTATACGGATCAAAATAATATGCTGAATCTTGACAAACACATGTAGCAAAGTCTAAATTACTCGTGTAAATAGGTTTTTTATGGTACATAGCCTCAACATAAGTTCCAGAGAATGATTCTAATAGAGTGGGCAAAAGCAAGCCATTTGTTTGCTTATATAAGCTTGGTACGTGCTCCATTGAAACCGGGCCTAAATTAATTATTATGTCAGAAAGTGAATTACTTTTTATTTCATTTAGAAGATGTTCAGCTTTTTTGCCTTGACCTTTTGAAATAGTAAGGATTATTTTAATATCAAGATTTTTATCTCTAATTAACTTAGCCAAAGGTATGAATACCTCAAGATTTTTATGCGGATAATAACGAGTCAAACATAGTAATTTAAATCCTTCTGTTAAGTCAAAATCAAATTGTGAGTCATTATCAAGATTATCGGTAGATACAGCATTAGGAACAATAGATATATTCTCTATGCCGTACCAAAATTCTAGCCTCTCTTGTATTGCTCTATTTTGAGCAATCATCTTATTCACATAAGGTAAATATTTTTTAAATAAAAAAAGTTTTGACTTTCTCACAACCCTTCCCTTGAAATCCAGCAAACCCCAAGCTTTAGAATCTGGATATGCAGCATAAGGCCAATCAAATAAAAAAACCTGAAATTTACTTGTTGGTATTGGCACATCAGACACATTGAAAACTATATCAATATTGTGCTTCTTAATCAAATATGGGAGTATCAAAGCATTGACAAAAGGTAGAAAAACTAACCAACTTAAGACCCCCATTGGGATTATGGTTACATTACTAGAAAATTGGGAGTATCCATGTGTTGATGGCACAATAACAAAATATTCATGTTCACTGCCTTTAGATTTTAAAGATGCTAGAAAATTAGTTAGGATGCTTCTCCCCCCACCACTCTTAGCACTGACACCATTTATTAATATATTAGCCATTTCTATTTTTCAAATACTCCTGGGCCTTTATAAAACCACTTGCCATATTTTCAACTGATGCCTTGTCTTTATAATAATTGAATGCATTTTTTCCAAGCTCTCTCGCATAAGTACAATTATTGTCACGCACTAACTCGAACATGACCTCCTCTAAAGATTCCACATTATCTTTGCAAAAAATACCATTTTCCCTATGAATAATATTATGTTTTTCCCCGCCAGATATCGCATTCTCTTTTGTAACAAACGGAACCCCGTAAGCCATACTTTGTAACACAGCAAGACCAGCCTGACCAAATGAAACAGATGCTATCGAGTCTCGATAATACTTTACTAACTCCTTTGGATTTTCTATTTTCCCAGTAAAAATAACACTATCAAGCAATTTTTCTTTTACGACCAAATCCTCTAACACCTTTCTTTCCACGCCGTCACCAATAAATACTAGCTTAAGGTCTAAATTTGTTCTTAACAGGATCCTCTTGAAGACTTTAATAGTTACATCGTTTTGTTTGCGAAAATCAAGTGATCCAACATTAATAAAAGTATCTTTTATCGGATTGTCAAAACAAGGCAATGCACCTGCAACATGAAAAGTATTATTAGCTACAAAACACCTACTAGCATTTACACCTTTTCCAATCATTTCATACTTAATGTGACTATTATAAAATACAATCGGGTTATTTCTTTTTGCAATCAGAAGTTTTAGTTTTAACGCAATTTTACTTGCGCCCTTATCCATGCCCCACCATACCCATTTAACCCTAGAGTCTAAAAGATACATTAAGATAACTGAATATATCCAGCGAATATCAAACATGGAAACAACTGTATGCGGATTTTCCTGCTTAATAAGCTTATACAAGCCTTTTTGCATTCTAAATGGGCCAATCTTACCCAAAGGTAAGACACACTCTCTAAATTTATCTTTGTCTTGTTTATTAGACACTCCTGAATGAACAACTAATACCTCATCATACTTGCACATTTCATTAAATACTTCTCTACGATAATGTGGGAGTGTGCCTTGAATAAATATTACCATTTTCTTTCCTTGTATAATAGATTGACACTAATTTTTGGGTGTTGAAAATGAGCTGCTTATTGGTATTCGTCTTAAAATTAAAAATGACACTAGCTTATATGCAAATAACAAACTACAAAAAAAAGAAAAAGCCGTCATAAGATCTCCACGAAGCAGAAAAAACAACAAAGGGAGCATCATAAGATAAAAAATCATAAAATTTGAACTAATATTTTTTTGACGATAGATTGAAAACTTCTTATCCCAATAGCCTAACAAATATCCCAACATAGAAGCAAAAATAAAAATACCAGCCAGCCCAAAATTAATATAGCCTTCGCCCAAAAAGGCCATTGAAATATTTGAAAAAACAAAATCAGCACGGTCTGCGAGTAAAGTCCCGCTACCTACAGCTTTGTCAGTGTATATAGAGCGAGGAATAAAGAATAGCAATACACCCAATAACTGATGTCCGAAAGTTACAATCTCTTGATTGATAACATGTGAAAAATTGAAATATGTATCATATGCCCCTGATGCTGACATTTTAAACACCAGCATAAAATTAGAAAAACTCTCTAAATTTCTAAAAGATCCAATCAATGAAAACGTTGAGATATAGCCAAAAATAAATAAATTAGATAGCCCAGTAGGGGATATTTTTTTAATAATTAAAGCTACAACTGCAAAATACAAAGTTCCAACTATAAATCTTGGGACGCTAGTTGGAAATAAACCCAATAAACTGAAAAATGAAATTAATAAAATAGAAAGCCAAACCATTTTAGATTTTCGAAAAAAATACAATGCAAACATCAATGACAACAATATTGTCGGTCTAACAATATAGTTGATAATTAAATGAAAATATCTTTCATTCCCAGAGTTGGCAAATGTGGAATATTTTCTAAAAAGCATTTGTCCAATATTAAAATCATACACATAAAGCACAATTAAAATTGAAAAAAAGGATAGTAAGGTTAAATATATTAATCCGTACCTCTTTACAATTACAAGCTCTTTAATAAAAATTACCTTTCTTGACCCTATACTCCAAAACAAATAGACAGTTAATGTGGCACTTACAATCAATAGGTTGACATACATCAAAACAGTCTGATCAGGGTAGTCCTCTCCCCAATAACCTATCCCATAGGTTAGGTCTCTTGACGGGACGATAATAAAAAATAACAATTCAAAAAACAGAAAGATATTAATCATTCCCCCTATTTTTTGAGTCTTTAAAACTATAAAATAAATAATTACAATTAAAGGTAATGCTGAAACTGAATATAAATAATAACCACCGTCCAATGCCCCTTTCACATTGGATAGACTCCAAATAGCAAGCAACATCCAAAGCAAAAGGGATATCAATCTTGAATTGACAGCCGCCCCCATTACGGTGTACCACAAAAAATAAATATGGCCATTGCAGGCTTACAACTGTACAAAAATAAAATATGCATTCTTTATTATTTTATCAATTGAGCCATAGACTCACTAACATCTATAATTTTATGCTTCATTTGCCAAAGGCCTCTATCTTTCAAGATATTTTTTTTAACCTTATTTAAATAAGTCTCGTCTTTGAGCTTTCGTATATTTTCCATTAAAGAAGTAAGATCGTTATAGTTAGACGCCAATCCATATTTATTTTTGTTAATAATATCCTTGCCATCACCATTTGGCAACACCCCTATCATTGGCAATCCCAAATTAATATACTCATAAATCTTTGAAGGGACACATGCACCATAATAATCATTCGATAGACTTACATACCCAACATCGATATTTTTCATCATAAAATCTAAAAATTCACTATGCGGTATAAAATTTATCAAATGCACTCCGCTTTCTCGAATTTCTCTTAAAGGTTTGTATTTATCAATAGAGCCAATAAAATATATTTCGATATCAGGGTCACCCATTTTCTTCCAAGCTTCATATAAAAATTCTGGGCTTTGTGTTTTTCCCATTGCCCCAGCATAAGCGATTGATAATTTTCGATTTGATTTTTTTTGAAACCTGCCGATATCTATTTGATCAACATAGCCAAAGTAATTATTCTTAATTTTATGAGAAAGATCTGTAAACTTGTTACTCAACACATCTGCGTAATACTGAGACGAGGTTAATATCAAGTCTGAATTACTGATATATTTTTTATGCAACCCCCACCTTCCTATGTGAGGTTTTTTATCTCTTCTTAGACCATTCATATATCCATAATTAAGAGGATCACGAAAATTAACCACGAATTGGCATCTAGTTTTTTCTTTTAATAACGACCCCAATTTTATCATCCCTAACTCTCCACCGCTAGTAGCAAAAACCACGTCATTATGACCAACAATTAATTTCATATAATCAAAAGCAACTTGCACCCATCTATCAAGGTAGTCCTCATACAGGCCAATTCTTTCAAAGAGAGAAGATATTTTTTGAAAATGCTTCCCGCTAAATGGTATTTGAATAATGTTTTGTTTTATTGTAAGCTTTCTTGAATTATAATTTGGCATGACAACAATCACATTCCAGCCAAGCTCTTGTAAATATTTTACAGCTCCAGCTCTCATCAGAGGGCCACCACCTTTCTGATATGGATAGTAAGAGCGTGTCAAATAATATATTTTATTTTTCATTTTTTACACTCATCGGTAAAATGAACTTTTTTTTCCATTTATATAATAAGTATATTCTCCAAATTAAACTCCAATCTTCAAACTTATTATTTTGATATTTACGATACAGTTCACACACTTCATTTTGGTCAATAAAATCAAACATTCCGCCCATCTTTATATCTAAAAAAACTTTGTCGAATTCGCTTTTTAATTTCGTCTTTTGCCACACCTCTTGAGGAGATACAAATCCCATTTTATCTTTTCGATTTAATGTTTCTTCAGGTATCTTTCCTTTTGCCACGTCTCTTAGTATGGCTTTTGAAATGCCATTCTTAATTTTTTGCTCGCTTGATAATGAAAATGCACTTTGAACAAGATTATGGTCCAAAAAAGGTAGGCGACTTTCAAGAGAAAACCTCATTGAGTTTCTGTCCTCATATTTCAAATACTCTCGTAGAGCGGAAAAAGTTAAACTATCCCATAGACTGCTTTTTAAACAAAAACCGAATTTTCTTATCCTTGAAGTGGGTTTAAATTTCGTTTTAAATATATTGTATTTATCACTGGACCTGTAAATACGGGACACAAGTAACAAGAAAGCTATTTTTAAAATAGTTATCTTGTGTATCTTTCGGTTAATAGAAAAACAACATAGCTCTTTATAAAAAGAAATCCATTTCAATCTACCAAAGAGCTCCAATAGATAAATATAATTATATTCAGTATAGCCTGTAAAAATTTCATCTGCCCCTTGACCATTAAGTAAAACCATTACATTTGTTTCATGTTTAATGAATTTATAGATCTCGAATTGAGAAAGTACCGATAAACTTCTAAATGGCTCTTCTTGAACGTGCAACATCTCATCGATTATCGTATTAAAATTTTCAACATTTGGATAAATAAAATGTTTCTTCAGTTTTAAATTTTTTGCTTGAAATTTATCAATATACTGCTTTTCACTAAATTCCTCCTCTTGGAATACAGCTGAAAATGTTTGAAATTTATTTACACACTTACTATGATCAACAATTCCGAGTATGACTGATGAGTCAATACCTCCACTTAATAATGAGCCCACCTCAACATCAGATCGCATATACAAATTAATAGCGCTACTCAATTTATCTTCAATGACATCTTTTGAAGCCCTTAATTCATCTTGCATATGCCAATATTGCTCAACCCTTAGCCCTTGATGGGAATAAACTAAAAACCTGCCTGGCTCTAATTGAAGAATATCATGAAACATCGTCTGTTCTGTGTGGTCTATTCTATTAAACCTCAAATACTCATAAACCATTTGTTTGTTTTCAGACAATTTATCAAAAAATGAAGATACAAACCTAATTTCACTCCCAAAAACTAAGTTGTTGTTTGTCAGTGAATAATAAAGTGGCTTAATTCCAAATCGATCTCTTGTCAAAAGAATATCATCCTTGGATGAATCATAAATAGCCGCTGCCCACATACCGTTAAATTTATTAAAAGAATCCACTCCCCAGCAATGATAAGCCTTTAAAAATACTTCGCTATCACTATTAGTTTTGAAATCATAACCTAGTAATTTTAATTCTTTTCGTAATTCAAGGTAATTATATATCTCTCCATTATAGGTCAAATATAAACCTTTAAATTCAAATGGCTGATGACCACCCTCTGTTAAATCAATAATGCTCAGTCGCCTATGACCCAATATTAAACTTGAAGGGTCTCTATTAAATATAGCCTCACCTTCTTGCAAGTTATGAATCGAATCATTGCCAAATAATAATTCTATTTTTTGATGATTATTTTTATAAATGAAGCCCTCATCATCAGGTCCTCTATGTGCGATTTTAAGATGCGCATTATAAAATTTTTGTGCGTCTATTTTATTTTTATAAGAAAAAAAACCTGTTATTCCACACATTTAATCATCATTTCCAATTTTAATATTTTTAACTTTTTTTACTAGGAAAAACATTGTATAAGACAATCTGGTTGTAAATGGTAGTCTTGCAATATGTTTACCTATAAACGGAATTTTAGATAGAACTGAAAATACCGGCGTTCCTTCTGTTGGTAAATACTGCACAAGCTCAAACCCACAAGTGCCGAGTAAAGTAATGAAATGATATGGATCCCACCCGTTAATGTGATCACTAGCCTTATGATAATTTTCTAAAATATATTTAGATCTTCTTATAGCCCTTTTTTGAGAATAAAATATCAAGCTAAACACACTGTCGAAATTTACAATATTTGGAAGGCCAATTAGTAAGTAGCCGCCATCTTTGGTCATATAATTAATTTTTGATAAATAATTTCCAGGATTGTGGACATGCTCTATCACTTGTGAACTAAAAATTAAGTCATAATAATTTTTAGGATATTTAAATTCACTTGACAATATAAATCTTAATTTATTATCCTCTTCGAAGGTTGCTTTTGCCTTATGAAGCTCAATCTCCGATATTTCAACTCCATCAACTATACAGTTGTACTTTTCTCGGAAAAATTGAGATACAACCCCTACTCCACACCCGTAGTCTAAAATTTTTGAATTTTTACCAAGATTACCTGGAAGTATTTTTTGCATTTGAACATGCCTATCTCTTTTATTTGAAAATACTCTTGATGAGTAGTCTCTTACAACAACATCTATTTCATCATCTGTAAGCTCTTCTCTTGAGTTATATTTCTTTAACATAATTACATATATCCTTTATAGAAAACACTTAAAACAATTACCAAGATAATTAGATGTCTGCCGTTCAATAATTTTATAAAATATATTGCTTTTTGCAAACTCTACCTTTATACCATTTGATTGAGACAGGTAAAGCATCATAGGATTGCTGCGTTTAACAGCAATAAGGGTGACTTTATATCCCTTCTCAGCAAGACTTTGAGAAATATTTATCCATCGCATTCCGTTAACACCTTTATAAGGAAGGTAACGATGTACAATAATTAAAAGTGGTTTTTTGGATTTATAATCCATTTTATTTTACAAAGCCCAACTTCTTAACCCAACGACGAGCAATATATTTCATACCAAAAATATTCAAAATTCGCCCACAAAATGCTGAGAATGTCTTATCTTGATAGGATTTAATTTTCATATCTCCCTCTCTAGAACTGCTGTCAATTTATCAATATTTAAACTATCTTTTGAACAAAGGAATAATGCATGTTGTTTATTGGGATGAGGAAGCTCATAGACATACTGCCATTTTCTTTCAAATACCTCTTTCCACTCTTCAGGTGTTTTGATTGTGCAATGAACATTTGAACCATCAGTAAGAAATACACCTGACAGCTCTAAGTGAGGAATCAATATACTGCATTGACTAAGGTCAAAAAGTTTATTTATGAAACAATCCAATTCTTCTTCTGGAATGTGTTCAAGAACGTCTGTATTTAACAGGGCATCATATTTTTTACTAGGAGGTCTTGAAAACTCTTTAACTGCTGGGTCGAACCTATCCACATCAATATTGAAATAATTCTCTACACTCGTTGCCAATACCCCTTTTCCACAACCATAATCTAAAATTTTATCTGCGTTCAAATGATATAATAAAATTAATATTTGTGTTACATGTCCAGTTCCAGTTCCAAAATCCAAGGTGTTATTATGCATATCTCTATAATGCTGTACATTTTTCATTTTTCCTCACTTTTATTCATAAAAAAATTTCACTCCAACAGCTATAATGAAAAGATAGGCTGCTGTAATTATCTTTATATATCTTGAGCTTACATATTTAAAAGACATTATTTGTATAATTGCAGAATATAAAAATAGGCCAATAAAACTTGAAAATGCAGCGCCAATAAGACCATAACTTGGAATAAGAATCCAATTCAAAAAAGCATTTAAGCTAAATGCAAGTATAGAGGCAAAAGGATAGAACCATACAACCTTATGGTATCCCAGAATAAGTGTTGGAATTTTGTAAAAGCCGCCCATCATAAACCCAGCCAATATAAAAGGTATAACTTCTGCGGACTTGGCATACGAATCATTGGAAAGCAAATCCACCAACTCTGGACTATAAAGTGATATAACCACCGAAATTACAAAAAGAGCTATGTAATATTTGAATGAAAAATTTTCCAAACCAAGTATGGTCTTCTTATAATTAATTTTCAAATCACTATAAGTTGTTGGTAATATTGCTTGATAAATCGCTTCATACAACATTGACAATCCTTTTCCAAGCATAAAACCGAGCGTGTAAATACCAACTGAAGCATGCCCCATATAATAATTAATAAATATCCTATCTAAGTATGCAAAGGCAACTGCCAATATTGAAGCGACCATAAATGGGAATGCTAAAATAAAAGTTTCAGTTGCCATTTTCTTACTAAAATATATTTTTAAGCTAAACAAATTTTCTTTATAAAACTCCCTAAACAAGGTAAAAATATTTAAAAAATATCCCAACCCTTGGCCAGATATTCTTCCAAATATACCTAGGTTAAAAACCGATATAAGTAGTACTGATGTAGCATGATTTACAAATGTTTGAAAAACTGAATGCTTAAAAACCGATTTAGACTTATTTTCATTGTACAAAACCCTTGTCATAAATCCAACATAAGTCGCAGCTATTCCAGCAAATAAAGTGACAATATAAATAATACTACTATCAGGGGCTATCCAGTTGGAAATGGGTCCTATAAACAACATTCCTGAAAAAAATACTAAAATAGATATACCCGATATAAACCAAAAAATCGTACTTAAATACTCATTTTTTTTAGTATCTTTGTAATCAAAGTATAGTCTCGTGGCACTTGTATTCATACCGAGCGAACATAAGGTCATAACATATTGAAGCATCACCAAATACAGTGCAAGAACCCCAAACTCCTCTGGTGAAAAAATCGCGGTATAGTACTTAAGCATTACCAAAGAAGCGATACCAGCAATTGAAGATGCTCCTAAATATCCAGGAATATGCTTTATGATTAAATTTATCACTTATAAGTATATTTAAAATTCATAAAATTGAAGTTTTTGCTAATGTAGGAGGGCTAATTCAACTTTATTTTTATAATCAGAAAATCTCATAGATGAAAGCTCATTCAAACTTTTGACATCTCTAGCATTTAAAAACTCTAAATCAGTTTTCTTTAAAAAGTCTTCTTCAAAAGAATGGCACAAGATAGATTTATAGCCCAATTCCAAGCGATCGAAGAATATTTCTGAAACGCAAGCAATAGACATAGATACATCATTAAATTCCTCTATTGAATACCTATTACTAGGAATTAGAATAACATTATCCAACTCTAATAAAGATGCATACTCAATCCTGGCATCTTCTTCATTCTCAATTTTTCCGCGCCAATGTAAATACAGCCAAAACTCCAAATCTTTTCTATTAGACGCCCAGTTTTGAATTTCTTTTATCATTCTACGCTCAGATTGCATTCCTTTTTTCAAGTATTTTTTCTTGCTATTGGTGTTTTGACGTGCATAAAATCCCGATGTATAAACTCCCACAACTTTATTACTATTTTTGTTTGCTAAATTAATTTTATGTCTATAACTACAAGACTCTGAATATTTATACCAATTCTTTTTATGATGGAATATGCATTGGAATTTCGTTCTATATTCAACCTCACTTGCAACAACAGGTCCACAGAAATCTAAAAATCCTGTATCAACAACAAATTTAACCTGTACACCGTAATTTTTTAAAAAAAAAGCAACTCCAGAAAGGCTTTCATCATATGCAAATCCTATAAAAGTAACTTTTTTCACCTCATATTTTAACAGTGACTTAGCAATCAACATATACATTTGAACATTAAAGGAAAGAAAGAGATTTTTATGTGGACTTCTTTTGTTTAAAAAAAAAGAGCATGTGAGCACTTTAAAGAAATTAAGTGGATTTACACCAATATTCCTTATTCCGACATAGTCTAAATGATTAAATTCACTACTAAACAATGCTGATTTTTTAATATCCTCCCTGTCATTTGGAATGGACACTAGCAACGATTTAGAATATTTTATTTTTCCAAAACGAAAAAGCTTCACTTTGGGAAAGTAAGTATAAGACCTTGCGTTTAACTGGCTTTTAAGCCAAAGAAAATTAAAGCATTCTAAATCTATATCCTTATTTTTACTCATACTTAACTTCACTCACCACCTACCCTTATATTACCTATTTACTCTAGCCCGCAGAAATTTAAATCTGTAGGTTTTATACTTTCCTTGTTAAACTGTCTGTGCGCTACAAGATAAATACAAATATCAAATTGCAAACCTTTATCATAAGACACTAACTGTAGAGACTTGCAATTATTAATATTTGGCTCAACAACAGAAACTTGAAACAATTTATTTAATTTTTCCGCTATATACAGTGCTGGAGATTCTCTCAAATCATCAATATTTGGCTTAAAAGCCAGCCCCATACACGCTACCGTTGGATGCCTTCCATTTTTCTCTTTAAATTTTAAAACTTGTTCTTTTACTTTCTCTACAACCCAATCCGCCTTGTAATCATTGGTTCTACGCGCCTGCTCAATCATTTTTGCCTTGCCATTTGCTCTATCAACAATAAACCATGGATCTACCGATATACAGTGCCCACCAACACCACATCCCGGACTTAATACATTAACTCTTGGGTGTCTATTTGCCAGTAATATTAATTCCCTGACATCGATATCCATATCATCACACAACATAGAGAGTTCATTGGCAAATGCAATGTTTACATCTCTAAATGAATTTTCAGTAAGCTTTGCCATTTCTGCGGTTTTTGCAGTCGTTTCTAAAACTTCACCCTCTACAAAAGTTCGATAAAATTCAGCTGCTTTTACTGTTGAATCATTATTAATGCCGCCTACCACTCTATCATTCTCAATAAGCTCTCTCATAATGTGACCAGGAAGAACTCTTTCAGGTGAGTGGGCAATAAATACACTATCAATATCAACTCCCTCCATTTTTAAAACATCAGCCATCATATTGGTTGTACCTACGGGGGATGTAGACTCTAATAGAATTAAATTACCTGGCTTTATGTAAGGCGAAATTTTCTTTGTTGCATCTATAATGTAATCAACATTTGGAATTGGAGAGCCTGTTATTTTATTGATCTTATCTGCATGAAATGGTGTCGGTACAGCAATCATAAAAATGTTGGATTCTGCTGGCTCTATATTAGCGGTCAATGCATTATTGTTAACCGCAGCTTTAACAAATTCATCTAAATCTGGTTCAACAATATGAATTTCACCTCGATTAATTGTATCGATCGCATATTGATTAATATCAACACCATGCACTTGATAGCCTCTATTGGCTAATAGTGCTGCCGTAGGTAAGCCAATGTAGCCCATTCCCATTATGCATATCTTTCTCTTATTTTCCATACAATCAATCTCTTAGAATATTTAAAATTTTTTCACTTGTATTGCCGTCTCCATAAGGATTGTGGGCTTTGCTCATTTTCTGATACTCACTATCATCATTAAGTAATTTCTGAACCTCTTTGATAATGTTGCTTTGATCAGATCCTACCAATTTAACAGTGCCAGCCTCAACTGCTTCTGGCCTTTCTGTTGTGTCTCGCATTACTAATACTGGCTTACCCAAACTTGGAGCTTCTTCTTGTATGCCACCACTATCTGTAAGTATTAAGAATGATTCACTCATTAAATAAATGAACTCTTCATACTGAAACGGCTCTACAAGCTTAATATTACTAACGCTCGACAATAACTTATTAACTGGCTTTCTCACATTGGGATTGAGATGAACTGGGTACAAAATATTAATATCAGGATTATTTTTCGCCAGTACCTTTAATGCTTCACAAATATTTAAGAAACCTTGTCCAAAATTTTCTCGACGATGCCCTGTAACCAATATAAATTTAGAACTTAATTCTTGAAATCCTGACTGAAAAATTGTATTTTCAATCTTTAACCTTAAACTCTCATCGTTCTTTATTCGATTCACAACTAACTGGAGTGCATCAATAACAGTATTACCAGTAACAAATACTGATGACTCGATTACACCTTCATTTAGTAAATTATCCTTACTCGTGCTAGTTGGTGAAAAGTGATAATCAGTTAAAACTCCAGTCAGTCTTCTATTGCCCTCTTCTGGCCATGGAGAATATAAATCCCCTGTACGCAATCCTGCCTCAATATGACCTACTTTAATTTTTTGATAATAAGCTGCAAGGCTAGTTGCAAAAGTTGTTGCTGTATCACCATGCACTAAAACCACATCTGGATTAAACCCCTCTAAAACAGGTTTTATTTTTAAGAGAATGTTTGATGTGA
>Ga0209142_1001280_pt1 | contig 14388 bp, 17 predicted proteins | sample SaaInlV_120m_DNA_FD_184678 | JGI IMG/M metagenome (GOLD analysis project Ga0209142, IMG submission 184678) | Marine microbial communities from expanding oxygen minimum zones in the Saanich Inlet - Saanich Inlet SI074_LV_200m_DNA (SPAdes) (version 2) | ecosystem: Environmental > Aquatic > Marine... | reverse complement strand
CAATTATCGAAGATTCCATCAAACTCTAGATTATAAAAAACCAATGGATGCGTACCAAGAAAGTATAAAATTGAACCAGAATAAGAAGAAGGCTTCTTAGGATGTTCTATATAAGAAATTTTAAAAAATTGTCAGAGGTTTTGGGGTGATAAACTCCTTGCGTAGAGACGGCTTTAGAACTTTTTTGTTAATGCCTCTTGTACGATCATTGCCTTTAAGCGTTCATCTGCGTACATCTTCTTGAGCCTTGCGTTCTCTGCCTCAAGCTCTTTAAGTCTGGTGATCATTGATGTATCCATACCACCGTATTTGCCGCGCCACTTATAAAAAGTGGCGCTGCTCATACCGTGTTCTCTGCACAGCTCAGATACTGGTGTACCAGCTTGTGCTTGGTTGAGAATTTGCATGATTTGTGAATCTGATTTACGTGTTGTCTTCATTTGAATCTCCTTATGTTTTTATTATAAGAAAATTCTACTTTTACTGAGTGTTAATTTTTTTTGGGGGGTTACACTTGAGGCTATTTAAATAATAGAGATTCTATTTTTAGCAAGCGTTAGAAATGTGAGGATTACATGGAGAAGCGCAAAATGCGAAAGAATCTATTTAAACGAATACCAGAGCATTGGCGAGCTGGTCACCGATGTAGATGACTACATTGAGTTTTACAATCATCGAAGATTCCATGGAACGTTAGACTACAAAAAACTAATGGACGTGTACCAAGAAAGTATAAAATTGAATCAGAAAAAAGCGAGAATCGCTTAGATGTTCTATATAAGGAATTTTAAAAAGTTGTCAGAGGTTTTGGGGTGGTAAAATAACAAGCATGAAAGAAGTTACTGTTGCTATTATAGGTTGTGGTCGAATTGCAGAGCATCATTGTCGCTCTATGCTGCGTATTCCAAGTATAAGACTTGTTGCTGTATGTGATCTTATTGAATACAAAGCTAAGAAAATCTCCCGCAGTTACAATGTGCCATGGTATGTCAATTATAGGAAGATGCTTAAAGACAATCCAGATATTAATACTGTTGCTATTATTACACCATCGGGCATGCATTATGAGCATAGCATAGAAATGTTGCGCGACTATAAGAAGAATATAATAGTAGAGAAGCCAACCTTTATGAACCCTGATGAATTGAATTTAGCTTATATGGAGGCTGATAAGAATAACCTAAAAATCTTTCCAGTGTTTCAAAATAGATATAACAAGGCTGTTTCTTTCGTAAAAGAATCAATTATCAATAGAGATTTGGGTGATATACGGACTATTTCAGTTAGGGCTCAGTGGTGTAGAACACAGGATTATTATGAATTAGCCCCCTGGAGAGGAACCTTTTCTCATGATGGTGGCGCTCTAGCAAATCAAGGCATACATCATGTGGACCTTCTGCGTTATTTTGGAGGTGAGGTAGATAAAGTAAACTGTATTATGAGAACTCTAGGGGTTGATGTTGAGGTGGAGGATACTATTGTATCAACTTGCGCATATGATAATAGTTCAGTTGCCACACTTGAAGTTACAACTGCAGCTAGACCAGAAAACTTTGAAGCTTCTATAACGATAGTTGGATCAAAAGGATTAGCAAGGCTTGGAGGCATAGCTGCTAATAAGTTGCAAATTTTTACGCCCAACCCATTGGCATGCGAAAAATATTCCGAAGATTTTTCTAAGACAGTTGGTGTTTATGGCAATGGACATAACGAAATGTATAAAGATATTTCTGTATCAATACTTTCCAATGCGGAGTTTCCAGTAACAAAAGTTGAATGTTACAATACACTAAAGTTATTAAATTCATTTTATCTATCTGATGAAAAATCAAATTGGATTAATGTTTCTGACAAAAAACTGTCTTCTAGATTAGGCAGGCCTAATGATAAAATTTCAGCCTTATATAGAACAGAGCATTTAGATGACTGAAAATAAAAACCGCAGTAGAGTTTTGATTACTGGCGCAAACTCAGGCATTGGCTATGAAGTTTGTAAAAAATATTTAGGATCGGGTTATGAAGTAATCGCACTGTATCATAGTTCTTCAAATTATTTAGACAAGCTTGTGTTAGAGTATAAGGATAGGATTAAAATTCATGCTATTAATTTAGCAAGATCATCTCAACTTTCAGAGTTTATTGTAAACAATAAAGAGCACCTTGCCAAAGTTGGTGTTTTTATTCACCTGGCAGCAATGCGTAAGCATATTGATTACAATAGCCTTACTGCAGATGATCTAGTTGAGCATTTTATTGCCAATACAGTATCTTTAGTTACGTTAACACAGTTTTTTTCAAGAAATATGCGCAATAATTTATGGGGTAGAATTGTAATTGGGAGTAGTATAGGTGTTAAATTTGGAGGTAGTTCTATTACGTATGCTTACTCATTGTCCAAATATGCGTCTGAATTTTTTCCAAATGCACATAGAGAATGGTCCGCAGATAACGTACTTGTCAATGCAGTTAGAATTGGCGTTACAAATACAGAGCCGGTAAAGGCGCTAGGTAAAAAAATAAATAAATCTAGGGCAAGTTTAATACCAATGAAGCGATTTGCAGAACCTGTTGAAATTGCAAATGAAATATATCACTTAGGATCAAAGGATAATACATTCATTACTGGACAAGTATTTACAGTGGCTGGAGGAGAGTAGCTTTAAATAGACTGCAGGGGGTGTCAAGTATTGATTGTGCTATTTACTGTATAATCCGTTGTAAATATATTCTATATATGAAGTTTTATCTGGGCTGTGTTGTTTATGATTTTTAATGAGATTGAAGCTTTTGTTTTTGATTTTGACGGTGTCCTTACAAACAATTTAGTTTATATTGGGCAAGATAGCAAAGAGTCTGTTGCTTGTAGTAGGGCAGATGGGCTTGCTTTTGATGTATTGCGAAAATTAAAAAAACCATCTTATATTCTTTCTACAGAAAAAAATTCAGTAGTTTCTATGAGGGCCAATAAACTAAATATTACAGCAATACAAGGAATTTCCGACAAGGTTAAAGGTATTCGACAGATTGCAAAGGAAAAAAAGCTTAATTTGAAAAATATTTTATATGTAGGAAACGACCTTAATGATTACCATGTTATGAAAATATGTGGATATACCGCCTGTCCATCAGATAGCCATAAAAAAATTAAATCTATCTCAGATATTGTTCTAGAGTTAAAAGGTGGAGAAGGGATTGTACGTGAGTTGTTAGAAGATGTATTTGATCTTGATTTTATTAAAATTCTATATTCAAAAAAGGAGGAGCGATGAGAAAAAAAATTTTTATTATTGCTGAAATTGGTATTAATCACAATGGAAATATGACTATTTGCAAAAAACTAATTGATACGGCTGTTGATGCCGGTTGTGACGCAGTTAAGTTTCAAAAACGTGATATCAATCAAGTGTATACTCAAAAATTTTTAGATTCATCAAGAGAAAGTCCTTGGGGGATAACGCAGCGAGAACAAAAATCAGGCTTGGAATTTGATGTTAATGAGTACAAAGAAATTGATCAATATTGCAAAGAAAAAAATATTGAATGGTTCGCATCTGCTTGGGATTTAAATAGTCAAATTTTTTTACAGAGGTTTGATTGTAAATATAACAAAATTGCATCAGCAATGATAGTATATAAGGACTTACTGAAGATGGTCGCAAAGGAAGGTAAGCACACCTTTATATCAACAGGCATGACAACTTATGACGACATTCAAAAAGCGGTTAATATTTTTAAAGAGGAGAATTGTTCATTTGAATTAATGCATACAGTTTCAACTTATCCTATGAGAGAAGAAGATGCCAACCTTAATATGATTAATACGCTTAGAGATAAGTATCAGTGTGATGTTGGATATAGTGGCCATGAATCGGGTTTAGCTGTTTCTAATGCAGCTGCTGCACTCGGCATTACTTCACTAGAAAGGCATATCACTATAGATCGATCTATGTATGGATCTGATCAGTCTGCGTCCATTGAGCCTGCGGGTTTTAGACAGTTAGTTGGTTCGATTAAAAAAATTGAGATAGCCATGGGCGATGGAATAAAAAGAATTCTTAAAGAGGAAGTCAATATTGCCAAGAATCTTCGTCAGCATCTTAATTAGAAATAGGTAAATATATGAGTAATATGATTGGAGTAATGCAAGGAAGGTTGCTTCCAAAGTATCAAGGCAGGTATCAAGCGCATCCAGTTGGTTATTGGAAGGATGAGTTTTTTATAGCAAAGGACATAGGTCTTGACTGTATTGAGTTTATTTTAGATTTTAATAATTCTGAGTCTAGTCCTTTGTTAAATAATTTTGGAATTGACGAGATTAAAAAAGTTTCCGAACAGACTGGAATTAGGGTTAGAACAATATGTGCAGATTATTTTATGGAAGCTCCCTTGCACTCAAAAGATGATGATAAGGCAGATACCAGTCAAAAATTAATGATCAATCTATTAAATAATGCAGAAAAATTAGGCGTAACAGATATTGTAATTCCTTGTGTTGACCAATCAACATTATTGGATATTCAAGCAGAAGATCGTTTTATTAAAAGATTGTTGCCCATGGTGGATATCGCTGAGAAACATAAAATCAATCTTTCACTTGAAACAGATTTGGGGCCTCAGTCATTTGTTACGCTTCTTGATAGGTTTAATTCAACCAGAGTTACAGTTAATTATGATATCGGTAATAGTGCTTCACTTGGGTATGACCCAATCGAAGAACTAGGTGTGTATGGAGATAGAATCACAGATATTCATATTAAAGATCGAGTTTTAGGTGGTGCTTCAGTATTTTTAGGACAAGGTAATGCAAAATTTGACTATTTTTTTAAGGAATTAGACAAAATCGATTACCAGGGGCCTTTTATTATGCAAGCTTATCGAGATGAAGAGGGTGTTTCTGTATTTAAAGATCAATTAACTTGGGTTAAGAAATATTTTTAGAGTCTATGGTTGAAAATATTAGACATACAGGGATTGTTGTCGATAATTTAAAAAAATCATTATGGTTCTATACAGAAAAAATGGATTTTAGTGTATTTAAATATCAAGATGAGTCTGGGCCCTTTATAGAAAGTATTTTAGGCTTAGATGCTTTAGTAGTTACGACAGTTAAGCTAATACTGAAAAATAGACAGATGATTGAACTGTTGGACTTTGCCACACATAAAAAAAATATTTCAGAAAAGCTTATTAATGATATTGGACCCACCCACCTTGCTTTTACGGTCGATAATCTTGATGAGACATATACTGATTTTTTAAATGATGGTATTAATTTTATTTCCAAGCCAAAAATGTCTCAAGATGGACGTGTAAAGGTAGCGTTCTGTAAGTCTCCTGAAGGGACATATATTGAATTGGTTGAATCAATATGAAAGAAGTTTTTGCGTTAATACCTGCAAGGAGTGGATCAAAAGGAATTCCTGATAAAAATATTAAACTTTTAGATGGGGTTCCGCTAATAGCCTATTCAATAGCTGCCGCACTACAATCTTCAATTATTGATCGTGTTATTGTTTCAACAGACTCTGAGGAATATGCAGAAATTGCACGTCATTATGGTGCTGAAGTTCCTTTTATTAGACCTATAAATATCTCAGGAGACAAGGCGACAGATGTACAGTTTTTTGAGCATGCAATTAATTGGCTTCAAGAAAATGATAATTATGTACCTGAGTATATTGTTCATTTGCGCCCAACAACACCTTTTAGAAATCCAGAAATTATCGATGATGCTATAAGTAAGTTTATAGGTAGTGGCTATAGTGCACTCAGGTCATGTCATAAAATGTCAGAATCATCATATAAGACATTTGAAATTGAGAATGGAAAGTTTAAATCTTTATGTGATGGTAGATTTAATATTGAAAGTACTAATTTAGGAAGACAGGAATTTCCAGTAACTTATAATGCAAACGGGTATGTTGATGTGATTCGTTCCGAAATGATCAGAGCTTACGGACTGATTCACGGCGATAGAGTGCAAGCATTTATTACTGAAGTTGCTTATGAAATCGATGAAATTAGTGACATTGATTTTATGGAGTATTTAATTCGAGAAAAACCTGAGTGTAAAGATATTTTATTTAAAAGGTAAAAATACTTGAAAATAGATACCAAAATTTTAATTAGGAAAAACGCTTTTATTTCAGGTGCTACAGGTGGAATTGGAAAAGAGATTTCACTAGCCTTGGCAGAACAAGGCTGCAACTTATTTCTTACATCATCAACAGATTCTGAGTTGCAGAAAGTTGTTGAGTTGTGTGAAAAATACAATATTAAAGTAGAGTCGTATAGTGGTGATTTATCACAAATAGATGATGTTTATAAAATCATTGAACATGTGAAGAGCAGTTTAGGGAAGATAGATATTTTAATTAATTCTGCCGGAATTTTCCCTAATACTAATTTGTTTGAAATCAATGATGAGTTATATTTGGAAACATTAAATGTGAATTTTAGATCGGCGTTCCTATTTACTAGAGAATTTTCTAAAGGTATGGTCAAGCAAAAATGGGGAAGGATTGTTAATATTGGATCTTCATCGGCATATTCTGGATTTGGTGGAACAAGTATGTATTGTGCATCAAAACATGCTTTATTAGGATTTTCTCGAGCAATCCATGACGAATTAAAACAATATAATGTGCGAAGTTACTATGTATCTCCCTCTTCGACACAAAGTAAGATGGGCTTGGAAACAAAAGGACAAGATTACACAACTTTTTTAGAGCCAACTGATATAGCCAAGTATGTAGTATTTTCAATTTCGTTTAACAGTAATATTATGACAGAAGAAATTTTTCTTAAAAGAATGGTAATAAGGTGACCTTGTGATGAATGATTATCTAAATATTGTATATGATAAAAAAACGCGCCCCTATACTGAATATCCTGATAAATTAATAAATTATTTATTTAATACTTTTCAAATAAAAGAAGGTATGAGTCTCTTGGAGCCAGGTTGTGGTCGAGGTGAGCATCTTCGTTTGTTTAAAGACTTGGGTGTAAATACTTATGGCCTAGATTTATCACCAGAATCGCCATTACTTGCAAAGGATTTAAATATTAGTGCATGTGATTTAGAGACAGATAAATTACCATACCCTGATAATCACTTTGATGTGGTATATAGTAAATCTTTTTTGGAGCACCTTCAAGATCCAAGTAAATTTTTAAAGGAAGCATACCGAGTATTAAAGCCAGGCGGACTCCTGTTGTCAATGGTTCCTGATTGGGAATCACAGTATAAGAAATTTTACGATGATTATACTCATGTGAGCCCATTTACTATTGTGTCACTCAAAGATATTCAATCAGTTACTGGCTTTGACAATGTCAATGTATACAAATTTAGACAGTTGCCTATTGTATGGAAATACCCTATATTAAATACCTTTTGTGTATTGATTAGTCCTTTTGTGCCTGTCAGGACTACAATTCCTTTTTTACGCTGGTCTCGTGAACTAATGCTAATTGGAAGTGCAAGAAAGCCAAAGGCTATATAGTGGATTTAGTCTTAAAAAATAAACGTGTTTTAGTGACTGGATCGTCACGTGGTATTGGTTTTGAAATAGCAAAACATTTTTTGCAGGAAGGTGCAAAAGTAATTATATCTTCTCGAGGTCAAGAACAATTAGCACAAGCAGAATCTAAGTTAATTGCAGAATATGGTAAAGAAAATGTTTTAGCATCCACATGTGACTTTTCTAATATAGATGATGTGAACATATTGTTTAAATATATTAAAAAACGATATTGCGGCCTTGATATTGTTGTATCGAATATTGGTAATGGATGCAGTACCTTAGACCCAATACCAAACAAGCAGCACTGGAAAAAAGTATGGGATATTAATTTTGAAACAGGTTTAAATACTGCACGAATTTTTCTTCCAATATTGGAAGAGTCATCAGGTTCATTATTGTTTATTTCTTCTATTACAGGCCTGGAAGTCTTTGGGGCGCCAGTTGACTACTCCACAGCAAAGTCAGCCCTTATTGCTTTTTCAAAAAACCTTGCCCGTAAAGTTGCAAAAAAAGTAAGGGTTAACGTAGTAGCACCTGGAAATGTAATTTTTCCCGGTAGTTCATGGGATAAAAAAATTAGCAAAGATGCAAAAAAAGTAGATAAAATAATTAAATCAACAGTGCCTATGCAGCGTTTTGGAACGCCTTGTGAGATTGCTGATGTAGTAATTTTTCTTTGTTCAGAGAGAGCATCATTTGTAACAGGCTCTGTCATAGTTGTGGATGGCGGACAAACTACAGGAATATTTTAATAGAGAGAGCTAATGAAACTAACTAATGACATACTAAGAGATAAATATAATAAAATTTATAAAGATGGTGCGTATGAGAATTATTTTACATTTAATCCATATGATATATTAAAGGCAATCGTGGACTCAGTTGATGATTGGTCAGGAAAAAGTGTGCTTGATATTGGTTGTGGTGAGGGGGATCTTGCGGCTATGGTCTCTTTTGCTGGAGCAGAGAGAGTGCATGCTATTGATTACAGTGATAAAGCAATAGATATCTCTAAGAAAAGGATTAATTTAGACAATGTATTTTTTGAATGCATGGATGGGAATAATGTTATTGATAAGTATGATGTTATAGTCATGGCTGGCGTATTAGAGCATATTGACAGACCTTTTGGTATGCTAAATAGCTTAATGAAGAATAATTTAAAAAAAGGTGGAGTGCTGGTTACCGCTTCTCCATCTTTTGTGAATCCCAGGGGCTATGTTTGGATGACGTTACAAACGCTACTAGGTGTGCCGATGTCATTATCTGATATACATTTCTTTTTACCAGATGATTTTGAAGAATTTAGCAAAGAAAATAATTACAATATAAAAAATTCAACAATCGCACATGATTGGGGGGGTGGACGCAGAACAATTCTTGACTATCGTAAAAGGTTAGTCAATGCATTGTCAGATGCTAAGCTTGACAATTCAAAAGTAGAGGAATTTTTAATTTGGATGGAAAAGGCTATACCATATTTTGAGCATACAGAAGATAGTGGCGCTATTATGGTGACCAGGATAACCAATAGTTAGTTGGAGTTATTAAATTAAAAAATGAAAGAGCACTTGTCAGATATTTTCAATTTAAAAGGAAAGGTAATTGTAGTAACGGGAGCATCTGGACTATTAGGGAAAAAACATATTGAAGTGATAGCAGCATACGGTGGAACGCCTGTATTAATTGATCTATCTCAGAATCTTGTTGACAAATTAGCTGATGAATTAAACAAAAAATATGATGTCAGTGCTATTGGCTTTTCTGTTGATATTACTGATGAGAAGGCGATTAAGAATAATGCTGAATTATTGAGCCGGGATTTCAGAAAGATTGATGGATTAATAAACAATGCTGCAAATAATCCAAAAGTGGAGGATGGCGGCAAGGTTAATTTTTCCCGTTTAGAAAATTTCCCACTCAACATTTGGATTGAGGATATTACTGTTGGATTAACTGGATCGTTCCTGTGCTCTAAACATTATGGGCAAATGATATCGAAAAATTTAAATGGAGGAGTAATAATAAATATATCTTCTGATTTAGGCTTGATCGCACCAGATCAAAGGTTATATAGAAAAGAGGGTATTGCAGATAATTTTCAAAATGTTAAGCCTGTAACTTATTCTGTAGTGAAGACTGGGCTTATTGGGCTAACACGATATTTAGCAACTTACTGGGCCGATAAGAATGTTCGTTGCAATGCAATATGTCCTGGAGGTGTTGAAAATAATCAGCCAGAAGATTTTTTAAGTGAGGTTTCGAGTAGGATACCTATGGGAAGGTTAGCAAAATCTGACGAGTACCAGAGTACCATTATTTGGATGTTAAGTGACGCATCAAGTTATTTAAATGGTTCAATTGTTTCAGTGGATGGTGGTAGGACGGCTTGGTGAATGTAATCATGATCATATAATGTTTTTTAAATTTTTAAAGTCTAAAAGAAAGCTTATCGTTTTTGTGAAAAATAGACTGGTCTCAACAGATGCAATAATGCCCCTTCTTATTGAAATGAAAGAAGTTTATGGAGTGCAATCTGACATTATAGTTTTTGATAAATTAGCTCACGAAGGTATTAATGAAAATGTCGTCATAAGGGACGCATTGAAGTATATTGGAAAAGAAATATATATCACAAAAGGAAAGAGTAGTAGAGTATTAAGGCGTGTTCACTCTATGTTCTCCTTATTTTCAATTACATATGATGCGTTTAGAGGTGCAAAAATACTACATTTTGGTATTTTGGATCAATGGCCACTTAATGTATTGGGGGGTATTTTTAAAGAAAATGTATATCATATACAAAGTAATGCATATAATTTTGATAAATTTAAATTTAAAAATAAGTTAATTGATAAATATACATTGACTGGCAATAATTTAGTTTCATTTGGATCGAAATATATTAAGGGAAGGCATATTTACGACTACGAGAGTACAAAAGTTTTCGAATTTGGACCTCCAAAAAAAAGAAATAATTGGCTTCAATATATTTATAATAAGAGTGATTATTATTTTAATTATTACCATAATGATATTGACACTTCCAAAGGTGTTATAGTTCTAATTATGAGTTCATTAGATGGTTGTGCGCCCTTGCTCAGGGAGGGGGTAGAGAATAAGCAGGTTAAATTATTTTTAGAAACTCTTGAAGTTTTGCTAGAGTTTGAAATTCCAATTCTTGTTAAGCCACATGTTTATACCAACATGACATTACTTAATAGTTTAATAGATAATAAGGGCGGTATTTATATTACACAGCTTCACCCATCTATATTGGCCACAAAATCTAGAATGTTTATCGCTAATCAATTTAGTAATACTTTAGCAGATGCACATTCATTAGGGATTACAACTATAGAATATACAGATTATTCAGAAGAGATGCTGAAAGGAACCCGGGGGAAATCTATCAGTAGCATTTTTGTAAATCATTTTATAAATAATGATATAAATCATTTTAAGAAAATTGTCTCTAATATTTTAAAGAAAGATTTCTTTTTTAAAAAAGTTTCCGGAAGATATGAAGATAAGTCTGGATTATTATTACATCTATCAACATTTAAATAAGTGAGAAATTTTGTCTCTATTAGTGGTTATGGATGGACTGGATCCAGTGCGTGTATTGATATATTGCATGAATTTAAAGGGTTTGGAGCGCTAAAAGGGGAATTTAGAATTGCGAAAGATCCATATGGGCTAATAGATCTGGAAAATTCGTTGGTACATAATTGGGATTTTGTGCGACACGATGTAGCTATTAAAGATTTCCTTAATTATTGTAAGGTTTTAAGTAGAGAAGAGGGGTTGTTTAGTCAGGTGGGAAAAAATTTCTCCAGTAAACTGCATGTTGATTTTATGTCAGAATCAGAGGCATATATTGACAGATTGACCGATACAACATATTACGGAGACACTTCAATTCATCGTTATTATATTTCGAGATACAAGAACTTATTTATGAAAATAAGAAGTAAGCTCGGTAAAAATAATGTAAAAAATATGCACCTATCAAGACCAAGTGAGGTTGATTTTATTAGAGAAACTAAAGTATATATTGATAACTTGCTTAGTGGCTATATGAGTTTGAATAAAATAAACACACTTATATTAGATCAAGCTGTCCCACCCACTAATATTGTAAATATAAGCAGGTATTTTGAAAATGTAAAAATGATAGTTGTTGATCGAGATCCTAGAGATATATATTCAAATTTAGTTAAGAACAATGTTCTTATTGGGGCAGACCTAAGTAGGAATGATTCAGCTAATAAGTATATTAAATGGCACAAAACTTTGAGAAATAATTTTCAAGGCGAGACTGCAAATGGAGGCTTATCTAGTACTGTATTGAGAATAAACTTTGAGGATTTGGTTTATAATTATGAGCAGTCAATTAATAAAATATTATTATTTTTGGGCGATGATGTAATCCATGAGAATAAATTTCATTATTTTGACCCGGGTGGCTTAAGAGCAAGGGGTAATGTGGGATTGTGGAAGACGTATAAAAATCAATTTATTATGGACGAGATTTACAATGAGTTGGGAGAATACTGTTATAACCACTGATGTTTTTTTTGAATTTATCCACGGGTTTTGACAGCCTTAATAATATAACTTTACTGACTATTATATTTAGAATGTTGGAATGTCAGTAGTTACCTGGGGTTAGAGTGAGGCCAATGAGTATTGTTTTAGTGCATACATGTCTGTGAAAAAAACCACGCATCGCTAGAGATATGGATATTTTGCAAGCTAGGCTACGCATCCTGATGCGTATGGTGCGGTACAAAGAGTTAGAAGTATTAATACAGGTCATTATTAAAAATAGACTTGTATATCATTTTCTTTTTAACAAAGAGGCTGGGTGCGATGCTGTATAGTAAGTTTTTTATTAATTTATTTTTTAATATATAAATAACAATGACTCTCAAGATAAATGTTGATAAGAGTGGGTCATGGAAAGTTTTCACTTGCACTGAAGGTGTTTTACTAATTAAAGGGGATTTTCATGGTAATGCACATAAATTGTGCCTTAAATTGAGCGTTTCAAGTTCAAAGGGGGTGCGTAATTGTGTTGAAGGAATTTCTAATAATTACGCTTTAATATTCTACAATAATAACAAATGTATAGTGTTAGTTGACAAGATAAGATCATTCCCTGTTTATTATTTGAAGAATAAAGGTATTTGGCATATAAGTGCATCACCCAGTTATTTAATAAAGAAAAAAAACAAAATATTAGCTAATGATATCGCCGCACTTTCCTTGGCAATGTCAGGGTATACAGTGGGAGATTCGACACTATATAAATCAATGTTTTCGTTAATTGCAGGCCAATTTATTATTTTTGATAAGAGTAACAATGTTAAAAAATACCATCATTATAAGTATATTCCAATTGAAACAGATAAAAAAGATATCAAATCATTAATATTAAAACTGAGTCAAGTTACACTGAAAGTTTTGAGTAAGATTGTTAAAGAGGCTGAAGGAAGGCAGTTGGTTGTCCCCTTGTCCGCAGGTAATGATTCAAGGCTAATTGCTTCAGGGTTTAAGCACTTGGGATATAAAAATGTTAAGTGTTATTCTTATGGCTTTAAGGGTGATTATGAATCAGAATATAGTAGAAAAATTTCTGAAAAATTAGGGTATGAATGGAAATTTATAGAATTAAAATACTTTTCTGAGAAAAGTTTTTATCGTTCAAATGAATATAAAGAGTATTTGAATTATTCCGATACTTATTCGTCAGTACAAGTAACAAGATGGCTATCTGGTGTGAAGTATTTAAAGGAGTCGGGGTGGATTGATAATGACGCAATTTTTATTAATGGAAATAGCGGTGATTTCATATCAGGTGGGCACATACCTGTTACCGATATTGACAATATAGCAAATAAAAACTATAGCGATCAGAAAAGGCTGGATGCGGTATTAAATCTTTTTATAAAAAAACATTTTGGCCTTTGGGGTGGAATTGCTAGTAGTTACAATATAGTGGTTATAAAAAAACTTCTACTTGATGAGGCTGTAAAGCTAGACAAGGCGCTGATACTTGCTGGCAATGAGTGCGCCTTGTATGAATCTCTAGAATTTTATCATCGTCAAACAAAGTATGTTGTAACATCACAAAGAATATATGAGTTTTATGGTTTTGAATGGAGGTTGCCATTATGGGATTCGGAATATTTAACTTTTTGGAGCAGGGTTCCTGTAGTATTTAAAAAGAAACAGTTTTTATATAAAAAGATGTTAAATGAGAATAATTGGGGAGATGTATGGAATATAAAGGTCAATAATGAAAACATTAGGCCAATATGGATTTTGCCAATACGATTAGCTGTAAAGTTTGCATTGTCATTATTTCCCAGATCGAAAAATAAATGGCATGAACTAGAGCTGCGGTTTTTTAAATATTGGATGGATAATGGGCGCGTAACTTTGGCGTATAAATATAGTGATTTTTTTCAACAAAGAAGGTTTAGAAGTGTAGCTTCAATTGCGGTTAAAAAATATCTTAATGATAAAAATATAAAACTCTAGTTCTTAGGTTTTAAGAGATAAAATAACCAAATTTTTTTTTATTTTCTAAGAATTTTAGTATAACTCAAAACTTATAATTTAATAAGGCTAGAGTTGTTGTGTTTCCAGGTTTATCTGAACCATTAAATCCGAGTTAATTTTTATTGTGCACTTAGTGGTGTGAATATACTAATTACTACTTTGATTTGATGGTGTTTTATAAAGGCGCCGGGTAAAAAACAAAAAAACAGATGATAAAGCAGTTATAATTCACCTTTTTTTAAATTTATATATTTGTGATTGTTGAAGTATTAGTGTAATCCTCCCAAAAATT
>Ga0209142_1001265_pt1 | contig 14497 bp, 14 predicted proteins | sample SaaInlV_120m_DNA_FD_184678 | JGI IMG/M metagenome (GOLD analysis project Ga0209142, IMG submission 184678) | Marine microbial communities from expanding oxygen minimum zones in the Saanich Inlet - Saanich Inlet SI074_LV_200m_DNA (SPAdes) (version 2) | ecosystem: Environmental > Aquatic > Marine... | reverse complement strand
GTCATATTTAAAATTTCTGCAATTTCAATATTTTTTCTTTCAAAAAACATATCTGTATTATCATGTATAAACTTTGCCACTCTTTCTTTTGCATCTAGTACTAAATCATGAGATATTACACTTTCTAAATTTTTAATCTTTTTAATTAATGATGCTTGAATTTTAAATGAAAGTTCTGGTGTCGTATACATTAATTCTTTGAATTTAATAAAATCTATTTTTAAAAATTCTATATCTGAAAATGCTTCTGCAGTAGCTGGATATGGAATACCCTCAAAACTTGCAAGTTCACCAATAAGTTCGCCAGGTTGAAAGTATTTAAGTACTATATTTTTATCATTAGATGTTGTTTTATATAGTTTAATTACTCCAGACATTAACATATGTAGCCTATCAGATTCATCGCCTTCATAGAAGATTATATTATTCTTTAATCTTCTAGACACTACAGTAAATGACGCTATCTTTTCAAGCGTTTCATCATCTAAATCTTGAAAAAATACTATCTTTTTTAATTGTTCTATATTCAAAACATAACCTTTATGGATAAATTATTATCAATGTATTCTACATTAAAAGACTTTAAAGCAAATACATTTTATTGATATAAATCAAGGGAATATATTAAAATGTCTAATTAAGCATCAAATTATATAAAATTTAATGTAAAATATATTTTATATTGATTTGTAAGTTTAAATTACTTGCAAAAATACCCTTAGGTGTTTCAAGTGGGAAGCTATTTTTAATTGCTCTAATAACTGATTTTTTAAATATTTTATTACCTTTAAGAATTTTATAAGAGATTAATTCTCCTTTTGGTGATATTATAAATGAAATTTGCATATCCCCTTCCATTCTTCTTCTAAGAGCTCTTTTAGGATATGTCTTATTTTTATTGATTGTATTTCTTATTTTCGTATAATAATTATCTTTTATTATTTTTTGATTTTCTATAAATTTATTATCTGTTTTTTTTGTAATATTTGATTTATTAGATTTTATTTGAGTTTTACGAATAATTTCTTTTTTAATTGGTTTAGGCTTTTTTATAGGTTTCGGTTTAATAATCGGCTTTGGTTTTTCAATTATTTTTTCTTTTGGCTTAGTTTTAGGCTTCTCTTTTACAATTGGCTTTGGCTTTGGCTTTGGCTTTAATTTTTTAATTGGCTTTGGCTTCTTTATAGGTTTCGGTTTAGCTATCGGCTTTGGTTTTGGCTTTGGTTTTTCAATTATTTTTTCTTTTGGCTTAGTTTTAGGCTTCTCTTTTACAATTGGTTTGGGCTTTGGCTTTTCTTCTTGTATAACTGTAAATTTAACTGTTTGCTCACTTTTAGTAGCTTGTGAAGTAATGATTTTTGTATTATTTAGTGAATATAAGTACGCACTGATTAAAATAATATATAAAAAAGTAGTTATAAAAAAAGAGGAAAAATACCTATTCATATTTAGTAATAATTCCTAAGTTTTTATATCCTTTGTCTTTTAATATATCTATAATATAAACAAAATTCTCAAATCTTACATTTTTATCACAACTAATACTAATAGCTGTATTGATTTTAAATTTTTCTAACCTAGATACGATTTCTTCTTTATTAATTTTATCTTTATTAAAAAATATATCTCCATTTGGTTTTACTGTTATAGTGACAGTTTTATTTTTTGTAATTTTAGTAGAACTTGTAGCTTCACTTAGATCAATAGGTATAACACCACGAGCTATAAATGTAGCAGTAGTAAGAACTATTACTAAAAGTACAAGCATAATATCTATAAATGGTACAACATTCATAGAATCAAATTTTTTAATTTGCACTTTGTTCCTTTTTATCTATTTCCCATAGTGCTGTTAAAACTTCAATTTTTCGTCCGAGATGATTATAAAACATCATAGATGGAATTGCTACTATTAAACCCATAGCTGTTGCTTTTAAGGCAAGTGCTAAAGAACTCATGATAATCTTTACATCAATATCTCCACCATTTCCCATAGTGTAAAATGTAATAATAATACCAAATACAGTTCCTAGTAATCCAATGTATGGAGCATTACTACCAAATGATGATATGATTGATATATTATTCGTAATATCAATTTCTAATTTTTGCTTTTCTTTATATGAAGATAAATCAATCTTTTTAAAAAACATCAGTCTTTCTATATAAAAGAAGATTGATAAAAAACTCATCAATCCTAAAATACCAATCACACCATAATCTACTATATCTTTTAAAAGTTCTATATTCATATTTTAAAATACCTTAAAGTTTTTATTTATAATTATTATACAATTTTATTATTAATGTATAAGCAATTAAAAAAGGCAAAGATCAAATCTTTGCCTTTTTTGAAATGAAAATATTAAAATATTAGAATGAATATTTTAAATTTGCATAAATATATCTACCTGGTTCATTCATTAACATAACTTCACTACCACCGTCTAAAAGAGTTAAATCTTTATAAGTATTTGATACTGCATAAGTTTTATCAAATAAGTTATCAATTCCTACTATTAAAGTAGTTTGATCATTTAGGTTTGTTTCACCTTTTAAGTTCACAATATTATATCCATCAATCGACTGTTCTCCATTATCACTATCATAATCATTCCAATCAGCAGAAGATACTAATTCAATTGAAGCATTTGTATAATCATCATGGTCATAAATCAATCCAAGAGTTGTTTGTAGAGGAGTGATATCTGCTAAATTTCTATCTGTGTCACCTGTTGGTAAAGTGTCTTTTTTACCTTTTTTATAAGCTACAGCCATCTCAAATATAATTTGATCGTTTACATAGTAGTCTGCACTTAATTCAGCACCATATATAGTTGCATCTATATTCTCAAATAAAGCAGTTGCTGTACCACCATCATTGTAATAAATATAATCTTTTAATTTACTATAAAAAGTTTTTAATTTAATTTGACCATCTTCATAGTCTTTTTGTACACCTAAATCAATTTCATTATTTTGTGTTTGATTTAATGTATCGGTACCCTGACTTATATCCATACTACTAACCACATAAAGTTCTCTGGCATCTGGAACTCTATATGATCTACCTAGTCCAACAAAGTATTTTGTTGATTCATCAACATTATATGTTGCAAATATATTTGCACTTAAAGAACTAAAGTCTCTATCTTTATCTGATTGCAATATTTTTACATTAGTTATATCCGTTTTATCATATCTAGCACCAAACTCTATATCAGTTTGTCCAATTCTACGTTTAGCCTTTACAAATACAGCATTATTTACTGTATCTACATCTTCTATACTTTTATGCTTATCCTCAGCATCATTATAATAACGTCCATCCCAATTTCTTTTACTAGTATCTAATCCATAAGTTACTTCACTAGATTCATAATCGAATGTATTCAATACTTTCAAACCCTTTACATCAGTTGTAAGATGATTTGTCATATTCATCTTTGTATCAACTCTATAAGTAAGAGCCATAGGATGATCAACTTTACTGTGATATGCTTTTAGTTCTAGCTTTTTAGAATATTTATTTAAATCTCTTAAAGTATATTTAAAATTCAATATACTACTATCATCATAAATAGCGTCCATTTTACTATTTGGATAAAGAACATTATCACTTTCATTTTTTGTATAGCTTAATTCAATATCACTTTTACCATCAAGCTTTATAACAGTTTTTGCCATCATAGATTGTTTTTCAAAAGCATCCATATTTTCATATGCAGATGCTAGCAAGTTATCAGGACTTGGTGCTTTATCTTTTAACTGTTGAGCAAAATCATTTCCATCACCATCTTCATATTGTCCACCTTTTTCTTTTGAAACAGTTACCAATAATTTTACTTTATCACTTCCACCACTTGCACTAACTACAGCTTTTTTATATCCAAAGCTTCCAACAGTGGCAGAAATTTCTCCACTTGGTTCTTTTGTAGGATTTTTAGTTTGTATTTTAACACCACCACTTAATGTTCCCATTTCAGTCACATCAAAAGGTCCCTCTTTTACTACAACATTATCAACATTTGTCGTAATAACATGTGAAGTTGGTGGATCCATTCTATTCATACATGCACCACATACAACTGCATCATCAATAGTTACTCTAATATTATCTCTTTTTTGACCTCTTAAAACAATATCATTTGCAATACCACTTCTTCTAATAAGAGATATACTTGGTGATTTTTTAGATAAAGCTTCAGCTAAATCAGCACTTTTAACCTCTTCTCCACTTACATCATTTACAACTTTTGTATTTATCTCTTCTGCTACTTCAATAGTTCCTAAATCAGTTGCTGATGCACTAATTGCTAAAGCACAAATTGCTGATATATAAATCTTCTTATTCATAATTTCTCTCTCCAGAATTAAATTTAAAAAATTATAACAACCAATTGTCAATTAATTGTTAATCCAAGTCAATATTTATATTTGAAAAACTAAACTTGACAATTATTTAACAATTTTTCTATACAATATTATATGAATAAGAACAAACGAAAAATATTATTATTAGAAGATGATTATTTATTTGCCCAGACTATTATAGATTTTTTAGAAGAAAATGACTATAAAGTGGATCATGTAGATAATGGGGAAAGTGCTCTAGAGTTAAGCTATGAAAATATTTATGATATATACTTATTAGATATCAATGTACCAAAACTAAATGGTATTGAAGTTTTAAAAGAGATTAGACAAAAAGGTATTCAAACTCCATCTATATTTTTAACATCATATAAAGATGAAGATACATTAAATAAATGCTTTGAAAATGGCTGTGATGATTATTTACGAAAACCATTTAAAATAAATGAATTACTTTTAAGAATTTCTGCTATTTTAAAAAGAACAGTACAAGTTAATAATGTTGTAAAATTAAATACCTCTACTATCTATGACTTTGATAAAAGAAAAATTTATATTGATAATATTGAACAACAAACTCCACTTAAAATCATACAACTACTAGAACTTTTCATAGAATACAATAATAAAACTATCTCAAGTGATATAATTATAAATAGCCTTTGGAGTAACAATGAAGATTATAGTGAGGGTTCAATTAGAAACTATATACTTAGTCTTAGAAAAATAGTTGGTAAAGATAAAATTATCAATGTAAAAAAAGTTGGATATGAGATAATTGAGATAATTGATGAATAATAAAAAGCAGTTTTTTTTATTATTCAATATATTTTTAGTATTAATTGTACTTGCAATTAATAATTACGCTTTATATTTTTTTGATAGTTTGAGCTCTATATATATTACTATTTTTATCACTATCATTTCAGCTTTAATATATTATATCATTAGCAACTCTATTATTGAAGATGTATTTACTATTGAAAAAAAATTAAAATACAAAATTGAAACTACAATGCATGAGATAAATACTCCTGTATCAACTATACAAATCAATACAGATATATTATTATCAAAAGTAGATGATGATAAAAATAAAGAGCGTCTAAATAGAATAAATAAAGCTTGTGAAAATTTATTTAAACTTTATGAAGATATGGAATACTACATCAAAAAAGAGATAGATTATATTGAAATATCAGATTTTAATTTACAAGATATATTAAATCATATAGCCCTGCAATTTAATGATATTAAAGAAGATATACAAATAAATATCAAAGTTGATAATTCAATATTAAAAACTGATAAAAACGGTTTTGAAATTATCATATCAAATTTAATATCAAATGCTATTAAGCATAATGATAAAATAAGTGAAATAAATATTATTCTTCAAGATGATATACTTACGATAGAAGATGATGGAGAAGGTATTAATAGTAAACATATTTACAATATATTTGATAAATATTATCAAGAAAATCAGGAAAACAAAGGCTTTGGTCTTGGACTGAGTCTAGTAAAAGAATTTTGTGATAAACAAAAAATAGATATTAAAATAAACTCATCATCAAATGGTACAAGTTTTAAATTAAATCTAAAAAATATAATAAAAAGATTCTAAAATGATAAAAACAATATTAGTTATAGCTACTATATTTTCAATATTAATATTTATACTCTTTTCAACAACTAATTTCAAACAATTAGTTGTTGCCTCACAATATAATGATACAAAAAATCCAATCCATATTAAAGAAAATAAATACAAAGATAGATATTGTAATATGACAATCAAAGATATAAAATATTCTGCACAAGCCATACTAGAAAATCATACTACATTATTTTTTGATGATATTGGATGTTTAGTATTATGGTTAAATTCACAAGAAAAACAAGAAGAAATTTTACTATGGGTATGGGCAAAAGATACAAATAAATACATCAATGCAAAAAAAGCTTGGTATAGCCAAACTGAGAAAACTCCAATGAATTACGGATTTGGTGCATATGAAAAGACAATAAAAGACAGCAAAAAAGATTTTATAAGTTTTGATAAAATGTACAATAATGTACTAAATGACAAAACATTAAAAAATCCTCTAGTAAAGGAAAAACTTCTTGGAAACAATTAACCTTTTAACTATAATTTCTATTGCAATTGTTGGATCTTTTGGTCACTGTATTGGCATGTGTGGTGGAATTGTTATTGCATATTCTAGTACAAAAATAGATACTAAATGGAAGAAAACACATCAAGCATTAGCTCATTTATTTTATTCATTTGGAAGAATTACTACATATACATTTTTTGGTGCTTTATTTGGTTTTATAGGGAGTGTCATTTCATTTAGTAATATGGCAAATGGTATCTTATTACTAATTGCTGGACTTATTATGATACTAGTAGGTGCATCATTTGGTGGAAAAATAAAATTTCTTACTTACATAGAACATTCAATTCAAAATAGTACTTGGTATCATATATATTTTAAAAAATTATTACAAAGTGAATATCTTAGTAGTTTTTATTTTTTAGGGCTTTTAAATGGTCTATTACCTTGCGGGTTTGTGTATTTCTTTGCAATTACAGCAGCAAGTACTACAAATGCTTTTGATGGAGCATTAGTAATGTTTGTATTTGGATTAAGTACAATACCAGCTATGTTTTCATTAGGATTCTTTGTAGGTATATTTAAAAAAACTGCTATTAGAAATACAATGATAAGAATTGCTGCCATTAGCGTAATAGCTTATGGTGGATATACTATATATAATGGTTATAATTACATCATAAATCCAAATAAAACATTATTAGATTGTCATAAATAACAAGGAAAATCATGAAATATATTAAAATTATATTACTATCACTATTAATTACTTTTTCAGGCGCATCTGAAATCTATGAGGACTATGATAAAGAAGCTTTTTCAAAACCTATTCTAGTTCAAAAAGGTACTCAAAAACAATGGTGTCCTGTATGTGGAATGAATATTAAAAAGTTTTATAAAACATCTCATACAGCTCAATTAAAAAATGGAACTCAGAGACAATACTGTAGTATGAGATGTCTTGCTGTTGATAATAAAAAACATAGTATTAATATTAAGACTATTCATTCTATTGATAATAGAACAGAAAAATTAATAACATCAAAAGATGCTTTTTATGTTGTTGATTCTGACATTATGGGTACTATGAGTAAAATTAGTAAATTACCATTTTCAAAAAAAGAAGATGCTTTACAGTTTATAGAGGAATATGATGGAAAACTAACTACATTTGATGATGCACTAAAGATTGCAAATAACTCTTTAGAAAATGATATATCAATGATACAAAACAAAAAGAAGAAAAAAATATACCCTATGGGTAAAAAAATGTTTAATAAGTTTTGTAATAAATCAATAGACCTAACAAAATATAATCAAATTAATGAATTAAAAGCAGATATTAGAACAAATAAACTTTGTATAGGTAAAAAAGGGAAGTCTTTTAATGAGCATCAGCTTCAAGTAACATCTGTTTACTTATGGGAAGTGGTTCGAGCAGGTACATTACAAAAAAGCTTGCAAACAATTAAAGTCACAAAAGATGAAAAGTGTCCTATATGTGGTATGTATGTATACAAATATCCAAGATGGGCTGCTCAAATATTTTTAGATGACGGTAAACATCTATCATTTGATGGTGTCAAGGATTTAATGAAATATTATTTAAAAAAACCAATATCTACTAAAATAATAGTGACTGATTATTATTCACAAAAAGCAATAGATGCTAAAAAAGCATTTTATGTAATTGGAAGCGATACATATGGTCCTATGGGTCATGAATTAATTCCATTTGTATCTAAAAAAGATGCCCAAACTTTTAAAAATGATCACAAAGGAACTAAAATACTAAAGTTTAAAGATATCTCAAAAGAAGAGGTAGAAAAGCTTGACTAAAAAGAGTATACTTACTTTTTATATATTTTCAATTTTAGGCTTTGTACTAGTAGGAATTAGTATATATTTATATACTTTTAAAACTACTAATGAAAATCTTAAATTAAATAAAAATAAAGTAGTAAGCATATCTGGTTTACCAGATTTAGCTATTGCTACGCAATCATCATATATACGACATAGAAGTTTAAGTGATACTTTTTCTCAATATAAAGATGATCCAAGTTTAAGGGAATATTTTCCTTCAACTTTTACATATACTCAAGGACTAAAATAGATGCTAAAAATAAATCTACATCTAATTGAATATGCAATCAATTCACTTTTAAGATCTAAAACAAAAAGTATATTTATTACAACTATATTTACACTTCTTGTATTTTTACTTACTTCTATATTCTTTATATCAAATTCAATCAAATATGAATTAAATTCAACAGTAGATTCTCTACCTCAAATAATAGTACAAAATATCAAAGGTGGAAAATCTTATGATATTAAAACTAATATCGTAGATGACATTATTAATATACCAGGGGTAAGTGATGCGATTCCAAGAGTATGGGGATATTATTTCTTTGAAAATGCTGGTGTTAATTTTTCTTTAGTAGGTATAAACTCTTATGAAACACAATACAAAAATAGCTTTAATGAACTAATAGAAAATTATGATTTAGAAGAGGATTCTATGATAGTTGGATCTGGAGTGAAAAAACTTCTTGAACAAAACTATTATAAAAATTATTTTAATTTTATTAAACCAGATGGCGACTTTAAAAAGCTTAATATTGGTGGTACATTTAACGGTGATACACAACTTGAATCAAATGATCTTATAATAATGTCTATTGAAAATGCTAGAGAGATATTTGATATGTCTAAAAGTAAGGCTACTGATATATCTGTAAAAGTAGATAACCCTATAGAGATACCTATGATATCTTCAAAAATAAAATCAATGTATCCAAATACAAGAGTAATTACTAATAGTGATTTAAAAGTAAGCTATCAAAATATATTTGATTATAAAAGTGGTATATTTTTAGCACTATTTGCTATATGTTTATTTACATTTTTTATCATTATATATGATAAATCAAGTGGATTAAGTAGTGAAGAAAAAAAAGAAATTGGTATATTAAAAGCTATTGGATGGACTGTAGATGATGTACTAAAAGAAAAATTTGTTGAAGGGGCAATTGTCTCTATCTTTGCATATTTACTTGGTGTGATTTTTGCTTTTATTTTTGTATATATTTTACAAGCTCCTATACTACGAAATATATTTGAAGGATATAGCATCTTAAGAACTACATTTGAACTACCATTTGTATTAGATTTACAAACTCTATCATTAGTATTTTTCCTAAGCGTTCCTGTATATATTGCTGCAACAATTATACCATCATGGAGAACTGCTACACTTGATGCAGACGAGGTAATTAGATAATGGCACTAAGTTGGAATGAGATAAAAAATAGAGCGATAAACTTCTCTAAAGAGTGGGAAACAGAAGAACGAGAACACGCAGAATCTCAAAGCTTTTGGAATGATTTTTTTAATATATTTGGAATTAGTCGTAAAAGAGTAGCTTCATTTGAAGAGCCAGTTAATAAACTTGGAGATAAAAGAGGTCGAATTGACCTTTTTTGGAAAGGTACTCTACTTGTAGAACATAAGTCAAAAGGCAAAGACCTAGACAAAGCATATACACAAGCTTTAGATTATTTCCCTGGACTAAAAGAAAATGAACTTCCACAATATATTTTAGTATCTGATTTTAATATATTTAGACTTTATGACTTAGAAGAAAATACAACTCATGAGTTTAATATAAATGAACTCTACAAAAACATCTCATTATTTGGTTTTATTGCAGGATATACAAAACATAAAGTTATAGAAGAAGACCCTGTAAATATAAAAGCAGCCGAACTTATGGGAAAACTACATGATGAACTTAAATCTATAGGATATGATGGTCATGCTTTAGAACTATTTTTAGTACGACTTTTATTTTTACAATTTGCAGAAGATTCTAATATCTTTGAAAAAGGTATATTTACTCAATACATAGAAGAGCGAACACATGAAGATGGAAGTGATTTAGGTGCAAAACTAACAGAGCTTTATCAAGTATTAAATACAGACGAAGATAAAAGACTAAAAACAAGAGATGAAAGCTTAGCAAATTTTCCATATACAAATGGGAAGTTATTTGAAGAATTTTTACCCATACCTGCTTTTGATACAAAGATGAGAGATATACTTCTTGAGTGTTGTTATCTTGATTGGTCTAAAATATCTCCTGCTATATTTGGTTCACTTTTTCAGTCTATTATGGATAAGACACTAAGAAGAAATTTAGGTGCTCACTATACAAGTGAAGCAAATATACTCAAACTTATCAAACCACTATTTTTAGATGATTTATATCTAAAATTTGACAAAGTGAAAAAGAATAAAAATAAACTTCAAGAGTTTCATAAAGAGTTGTCAACTTTAAACTTTTTTGACCCTGCTTGTGGTAGTGGTAATTTTCTTATCATTGCATATAGAGAACTAAGGATTTTAGAACTTGAAATATTGAAGATTTTGCATACTGAAAGTGTACTAGATATAGAATCTATTGTATGGTGTGATGTAGACCAATTTCATGGTATAGAAGTTGAAGAGTTTCCTGCACAAATAGCACAAGTTGCTATGTGGTTGATAGACCATCAAATGAATATGATGATAAGTGAATATTTTGGGCAATATTTTGTAAGACTTCCACTTAAAAAATCAGCAAATATAGTATATGGTAATTCACTTCAATTAAATTGGGAAGAAGTAGTTAATAAAGATAAACTATCTTTTATACTCGGTAATCCACCTTTTATAGGAAAACAATTACAAACTAAAGAGCAAAAAGAAGATATGAAACTTATCTTTGGCAAAGTTAAAGGTGCAGGAGTTCTTGACTATGTAACTGCTTGGTATTTAAAATCTGCAAATTTAATACAAGGTACAAGTATAAAAGTTGCTTTTGTATCAACTAACTCTATAGCACAAGGGGAGCAAGTAGGTATATTATGGAAAGAATTATTTAATAACTATGGTATAAAGATACATTTTGCACATCAAACTTTTAATTGGTCTAATGAAGCAAAATCAAATGCAGCTGTTCATGTAGTAATAGTAGGATTTGCTAACTTTAATATTGAAAAGAAAAAAGTTTTTGAATATGAAGATATAAAAGCTGAAGCACATGAAAAAATAGTTAAAAATATCAATCCTTATTTAGTAGAGGGAAAAGATTTAATTGTTGAGAAGAGAAGAAAGCCAATTTGTAATGTTCCAAATATATCTTTTGGAAGTATGCCAAATGATGGTGGAAACTTTTTACTAACAGATGAAGAAAAAACTGAACTAATACAAAATGAGCCACTATCAGACAAGTATATTAAACCTCTACTTAGTGCTAGAGAGTTTTTAAATGCTAAAAATAGATGGTGTTTATGGCTTGAAGATTTAAATCCAAATGATTTAAAATCAATGCCACTAGTAAAACAAAGAATTGAAAATGTAAGAAATTTAAGAGAAAGTAGCACAAGAGAAGCCACAAAAAAACTTGCTGAGTACCCTATGCTATTTGGAGAAGTTAGACAACCTAAAAATGATTTCATCTTAATACCTAGACATTTTTCTGAAAATAGACAATATTTAATTTTAGGGTATTTTGATAATAATAATATTGCAAGTGATTCATGCTTATCTATTGACAATATTACTCTTTCGGACTTTGGTATATTAACTTCAACAATGCACATGACTTGGGTAAAATATATTTGTGGTAGAATTAAAAGCGATTATAGATATTCAAATGAATTAGTTTATAATAACTATCCATTTCTCAAAGATATAAGTGATAAAAATAGATTATCAGTAGAACAAAAAGCACAAGCTATTTTGGATATAAGAACAGAATTTAAAGATAGCTCTTTGGCTAATTTATATGACCCACTAGCAATGCCACCAAAACTAAAAAAAGCACATCAGGAGTTAGATAAAGCAGTTGATAAGTGTTATACTAATAAAACTTTTAAAAATGATAAAGATAGGATTGAGTTTTTATTTGAGTTGTATGAGGAATATATTAGTGAATTATAATATTCCAACTATTGACCCAAGTATCTTTGAAGGTTTATCAAAAATGGCACAACAACATCAAGCTATGGCACAAAGTTTTTCATTATCAATGAAACCTATTATTAAACAAAATCAAGAATTAGCCAAAAGACTAAATAATATTCTTCCAAAAACTGATAGTTCTATATTTGATAATTTAAAAGTTGTACAATCAATGTTTAATAATAGTGAATTTACAAAATTTGCTCAACAGCAAAAAAAATTAGCAGAAAACTTGTCTTTTACCTTATCTAAAATTGATACGTCTTTTATTGACGACTTAAATAAGTTTTCAAAAGAATTAAAAACTATAAATTTTGATAAAGAATTATTTGGTTTAGAAAATATAGATTCTGATATAAAATATGAAGATATAGAAACTATAAATAATAAAATAAAAAATGATTTAACCTTAGATAAAAATGATATATCCTTATTTGTATCAATAATTAGTTTTATATTTGCAGTGTATGTTCATTATTTTCCAAATAATTCACTACAAACAATGGAAGATTTAGATAAAAAAACTTTATGTGTAAATACAAATCAAACTGTTTACTATGAAGTAACAAAACAAGTTCATGTAAGAGAAAATAGTACAATAGAATCAAAAAAACTAGATATTCTATTTCCAAAACATAAATTACTTATTATTCAAAATAAACCATATTGGATACAAGTTGAATATTTTGATAAAAAAAAGAAAGAAACAGTAATTGGTTGGGTTTCTAAAAGATATACTAAAAGACTAAATAATGACTAACATCTTTAAACCTAAGACCTACGGGCTAGTATCCCGTTTAAGCAATAAAAAAGTGGTACTTCGTTATAATTTCAGTAATAACACTCCTCAAGCCTATCGTAGAAGCTCACCCAGAGGAGTCGCTTTTTGAAAACAACTAAACAATCATATTCAAAACCATTTTTAACTATCGAAGAACAAATCTTAAAACTTAAAAATCGTAGTATGCTTTTTTCTAATGAAGAAAAAGCAAAGCAAACTTTACAAAATATTAATTATTATAGATTAAGTGGATATTGGCTTATACATGAACAAGACCATAATACCCATCAATTTAAAAAAAATATTTATTTTGAAGATATTTTAAATACATATATTTTTGATAGAGAATTAAGGTTGTTATTTTTAGAAGCAATTGAGAGAATAGAGGTTTCTATTAGAACAAAGTTTGCTTATGAGTTATCAAATAAATATGGTTCACATTTTCATTTAGAACCTAGTATATTTTATTGTCCAGTTAAATATGCTCAAACAATAGTAAAACTTAAAAGTGAAGTAAATAGAAGTAAAGAAATTTGTGTAGTACATTTTAAGAATAAGTATAAAGAAACTTTACCACCAATTTGGTCAAGTGTTGAGCTAATGACACTAGGACAAATATCAAATTGGTTTGATAATATTAAACTTAGACAAGATAAACAACAAGTAGCTAAATTTTATAATCTTGATGAAAAAGTTTTAAGTTCATTTTTACACCATCTAACTATTGTTAGAAATATTTCAGCACATCATTCAAGACTTTGGAATAAACGATTTACATTTGGATTTACATTACCTAAATTTCCAACGGAACTTAGTAATCAATTTAATGTTAATAAACATAAGTATCTCTATAATACAATTATCATGATTCATCACATACTTAAACAAATAGACTCTAATAGTAATTGGCTTGAAAAAATTAATGATAAAATAATAAAATATAATATTGATAAAGAAAGAATGGGATATAAATAATGATTGAACTAAAAAATATAACAAAAATATATGATCTAAATATTAACAATAAAGTAACTGCTTTAAATGATATAAACCTTAAATTTAATGAAGGTGAACTAATAGTACTAAAAGGTTCAAGTGGAAGTGGGAAAAGTACAATACTTTCTTTAGTAGCTGCACTTAGTAAACCAACAATGGGAGAAGTAATAGTTGACAATAAAAGAATATCAAAACTTCCAGATAATTTTGCTTC
>Ga0209142_1001264_pt1 | contig 14500 bp, 14 predicted proteins | sample SaaInlV_120m_DNA_FD_184678 | JGI IMG/M metagenome (GOLD analysis project Ga0209142, IMG submission 184678) | Marine microbial communities from expanding oxygen minimum zones in the Saanich Inlet - Saanich Inlet SI074_LV_200m_DNA (SPAdes) (version 2) | ecosystem: Environmental > Aquatic > Marine... | reverse complement strand
AAGAGCACCATTTTGATTTTCTTCGGGATGTTGATTTTGCGCGTTTGATGGAGCGCAATAAAGCCACCAAGCGGATTAGAATCTGGTCGGCAGGTTGCTCTACAGGAGAGGAGCCGTACTCACTAGCAATTACCGTGAAAGAGAACATTCCAAAGGGGTGGGATGTGAAAATTTTGGCTACGGATCTCGATTTTAATGTGGTGGACCACGGTAAGAGTGGGGTCTATGATCAGCGTCGTGTAGAGGGGATGAGTAAAGAGCGTCTCAACCGCTGGTTCCGTAAAGGGAGCGGGGAGAATGAGGGTAAGGTACGGGTGGTTGATGAATTGCGTGAACTGATCACCTTTAAACAGCTTAATTTGATGCATGACTGGCCGATAAAGGGGCCATTTGATATCATCTTTTGCAGAAATGTGATGATCTATTTCAATAAAGAGACGCAGTCCAAATTGACAGATCGTTATGCAAAGCTACTCGCAGAAGATGGACACTTGATTATTGGACATTCAGAGTCGCTATTTAAGGTCTCTGAACATTTCAAATTGATCGGCAAGACCATTTACCAAAAAATTTAGACAGGCAGCAGAATGATACAGAAACCCAGTGATAATCAGGTGCTGCCCGGCTTTGAGCATGTGCGTCGAGGATGGAAAAATCCGTTTAACAGCTATGTAAGTACGATACTGCCCGGAGAGTACTTCGTTACTAAAGGATCCGATGGCATTGAGACCGTGCTTGGCTCTTGTGTTGCCGCTTGTGTTAGAGACAGACAGACCGGTATCGGAGGCATGAACCACTTCATGTTGCCGGTTGATAAAGGGAATGTCGATGCCAGTGGTAAGATCTCTGATGCGACCCGTTATGGCAACTTTGCCATGGAGCACTTGATTAATGATGTGCTTAAACATGGTGGTCGAAGAGAGAATTTGGAGTTTAAAGTGGCTGGTGGTGGTCGCATTCTCAACCAAATGGCAAAGATTGGTTGGTATAATATTGGTTTTGTTTTTGACTATATCTTTACAGAGGGTTTTCAGATCCTCTCCCATGATATTGGTGATGTCTTTCCCCGAAAGGTGATCTACTTCCCCAGTACAGGGGTGATGAAGGTAAAGCGGCTGCGCTCACTGCATGAGAAGCAAGAGTCGCTACGTGAAGAGAAGGCCTTTCTGGATGATCCGTCTGCTGCTGGAGTGCGGACGGAAGGTGAGATTGAACTGTTTTAACCTCAATGATTTGAAGGAATAAATCTTGATTAAGGTACTGATTGTTGATGATTCTGCGCTGATTCGTAAAATGCTGGGTTCAATCCTGAGCAATGCTCCAGGAATTGAGGTTGTGGGTTCGGCTTCAGACCCCTATGTGGCGCGTGAGAAGATTAAAAAACTCAAGCCCGACATGATTACGCTGGATGTGGAGATGCCGAAGATGGATGGCGTCACCTTCCTGCGTAACCTGATGCGCCTTCATCCGATGCCGGTGCTGATGGTCTCCTCACTGACCGAGCATGGTGCGGATATCACCCTACAGGCGTTAGAAGCCGGTGCTGTCGACTTTGTGACCAAACCTAAAGTGGATTTGGCTAATACCTTTGAGTCCTATGGGGCGGAGATTGTTGAGAAGGTGAGGGTGGTTGCTCGAGCCAACGTCAAACAGATCATTACCCGCTCCTCCTCTGCGCCTGCTCATGTATTAGGTACGGCGGGCCCCAGTGAAGGGGATGTGGGTGGTAAAGCGGTCCCCAAGAAGTTCAATACCGATGTTGTGCTGGCAAAAAGTTCGGGTAATCGTCACTTTCAAACCACAGACAAAGTTATTGCGATCGGTGCCTCAACCGGTGGGACCGAAGCCATCCGTGTGGTGTTGGAAACCTTGCCTCCGGGTACCCCCGGGGTCGTTATTGTGCAGCACATCCCCGCAGCATTTAGTAAGCCATTTGCAGAGCGGATGAACAACTCCTCCGCCATGAACGTGATGCACGCAGAGGATGGGCAGCAGATTATTCCAGGGCACGTCTATATTGCACCAGGTGATCAGCATCTGATGGTGGTGCGTGATGGTGCACGTTATATTTGCCGACTCAATGATGGCGAGCTGGTAAATCGTCATAAGCCCTCGGTCGATGTATTGTTTCGCTCGATGGCTGAGAACGTAGGCCCCAACGGTATTGCCGTGATGCTGACTGGCATGGGGGGAGATGGTGCAGCCGGGATGAAAGAGATGCTGGATGTCGGAGCCAAGACCATTGCGCAGGATGAGCGCAGTAGCGTTGTCTGGGGGATGCCGGGTGAGGCGGTCAAGGCGGGTGCTGTAGAGCAGGTACTGCCATTGGGTGATGTGGCTGAGGCAGTGCTCAAGCTGGCGCGATAGAGAGGTTTAAGGGGAGGGCTGGGGAGGAGGTAGAGTGTAAGAGTTTATGCAGCGCTTAATACCATCGCGTAGAGCTGCTCAATCTCCTGATTCCAGATGTCGCTGTTGATGGTCTCCAGCACCATAGGAATTTCATCAATGCGGCTGTCATTCATCAGCTGGCGAAAACCTTCCAACCCAATATTCCCTTTGCCGATACTTTGGTGGCGGTCAACTCGGCTCTCAAACTCTGATTTGCAGTCGTTCAGGTGCATCCCTTGTAGGTAGTTGAACCCCACAATCTCATCAAAGGCGTTCATCGTCTGTTGGTAAGCCGCTTCCGTTCTTAGATCATATCCTGCAGCAAAGGCGTGGCAGGTGTCGATGCAGACCCCAACGCGTGACTTGTCCTCGACCTTGTCGATGATGTGCGCCAGATGCTCAAAACGGAACCCCATGTTTGAACCCTGTCCTGCAGTATTCTCAATTACCGCAGAGACCCCTTGGGTCTTCTCCAGTGCGTAGTTGAGTGACTCTGCAATATAATCCAGACACTGCGCTTCACTGATCTTCTTCAGGTGGCTGCCGGGGTGGAAGTTGAGTCGGTCTAGCCCCAGCTGGTGGCAGCGCTCCAGCTCGTCAATAAAGGCGTTGAGAGACTTCTGGCGAGGCTCCTCTTCGGGGTGCCCTAAGTTGATCAGGTAGCTGTCATGGGGGAGTACTTGATGGGGCTGGTAGCCATGGCGCTCCATCGCGGCATGGAAGCCATCAATCTGCTCTGTGGTCAGCGGCTTAGCGTTCCACTGGCGCTGGTTCTTGGTGAACAGTGCAAACCCCTTGGCACCAATCTTATGGGCGTTATCGGGCGCATTCTGCACGCCTCCCGCTGCACTTACGTGTGCACCTAACCATTTCATCAAAAATCTCCGTTGGCACCAGCGGTCATGATGGTCATGATCTTGGTGTTGGTGGATACCGCAATACGGTAGATCTCATCGGGCAGCAAGCTTCTGGAGATCATCATGTTGAGGTTGAGTGTAGTGAGCCAAGGTGTGCCGTTATTATCCTCTACCAGCGCAATGCGGCAAGGCATGTAGGAGGCGTAAATAATATCGTGGCGTACCATCTTGGCGGCATCTTCGGGGTTACAAAACTGGAAGATCTCAATGTGGGGGGAGGCGATCCCGCGTTGCTGCAGTGCCTTTGAGGTCTGTTGACGGCCTACCAGTTTAAGGTTGAGGTCTGCTGCCTTGGAGAGCATTGCCTGTGAGGCATCTTCAATGGAGATGCCGGGAGCCAGCTGCATTTTGACAACGGAGTGCTCAACCAAGATCTCCTCGGTGGGGGAGTGAATGGGTGTGTGAGTGGCGAATGTAGAGCTGGAGAGCAGTAGAGCTGCCAGTAGTGTAAGGAGTGTTTTATTCATGCAAACGATTTTATCACAGCCCCTCCGAGACATTGTTCCCCCTGAAAGAAAACCATCGACTGTCCGGGCGTTACCGCACGTTGGGGCTGTTTAAAGTTCACTACGGCCCCTGTTGTATCCATCTGAGTGATGGAGCACGCTTGGTCTGCTTGTCGATAGCGGTGTTGAGCAGTGCACTGTAGTGGCAGTGAGCTGGTTTCATCTCCAATCCAATGGATCGGTTCACACTGCACCTGCTGGCTCATCAGTAGTGGGTGATTCTTCTCCTGACCGGCAATCAGCACATTTCGCTCTAGATCTTTTGCAACGGCATACCACGGCTCCTCGCTGTAGTCTGCAAGGCCGCCGATCCCCAACCCTTTACGTTGCCCCAAGGTGTGATACATCAACCCTTGATGGTGGCCGATCACCTCGCCCTCTGGGGTCTCTATCTCACCCGGTTGAGCGGGCAGGTACTGACTGAGGAAGGTTCGAAAATCACGTTCACCGATAAAACAGATGCCTGTGCTGTCCTTCTTATTTGCATTACAGAATCCAGCCGCTTCGGCAATCGCTCGCACTTCACCCTTCTCAATTTCGCCCAATGGGAAACGGGCGTAGCGTAGCTGTTTCTGGTTGAGTTGGTGGAGGAAATAAGATTGATCTTTGTTGCGGTCCAGCCCTTTCAGCAGTTGAAACTGCTCATCTACCTCCCGCACACGTGCATAGTGACCGGTAGCGATGGTATCAGCCCCTAGTTCCAGCGCATGTTCTAGAAAGGCGCGAAACTTGATCTCCTTGTTACAGAGGATGTCTGGGTTGGGGGTGCGCCCTGCACCATACTCATCCAGAAAGTGGCGGAAGACCCGCTCCCAATACTCGTGTGAAAAGTTGACACTGTGGAGGCGAATCCCGAGTTGATCGGCTACGCTTTGTGCATCAGCTAAATCCTCTTCGGCACTACAGTAGCCCGCTTCATCGTCCTCCTCCCAATTTTTCATAAACAGGGCCTCAACCTCGTGGCCTTGCTCTAGCAACAGTTTGGCTGCAACAGCCGAGTCCACCCCACCGGAGAGGCCTACCATGACCTTGCTTCTCTGGTTGTTGCTCATGAGGTGACTGGAGGGTGATACTCAGGAAGGTCAGAGTGAATCATCCCCAGAGGGTAGCTCTCATCCCGAAGGTAATCCTCAATGCAGCGTAGTACCATTGGGCTGCGCAGTCGCTCTTTCTCTAGCAAAATCTCTTCATAGGTGAGCCAGATGGTACGTAGAATTCCGTGGTCTAGTTGACGATGGGGATCGTGGCGGGTGACTGGCCCAGTAAAGGTCATACGCAGGTATTGGCGCTGGCGCACGGGGTCAATGGACTGGTAGATGCCCTGTAGATGAGTGGGCTTAAAGTGCCAACCGGTCTCTTCTAACGTCTCTCTTACTGCGGCCTGTTCGGGGGTTTCACCAAACTCCATATGGCCCGCGGGCTGATTGATGACCGGAACGCCATTGTCTAGCTCTTCGATCATTAAAAAACGTCGGTCCTGCTCAATCACCGCTGCAACGGTTAGGCGGGGGCGTTCTTGGGGACTGGGTTCACTATTGGGGGTAGTATTCTGAGTCATTGCTCTATTTTACGATATTCGCCTGGTTCTAGCCCATCGAGTTTCCATGGGCCAATAGCAGCACGGATCAGTCGTAGCGTGGGGAAGCCAACGGCAGCCGTCATACGCCGTACCTGACGATTTTTTCCCTCTCGAATGGTCAGCTCGATCCAGCTATCGGGGATATTCTTGCGTTCACGAATAGGGGGATCACGTCTCCATAGTGCGGGCGGAGTAATCAATTGAGCCTTGGCGGGTGCAGTCATCCCATCCTTCAGCTCGATACCTTGAGATAGCTGCTGTAGTGCTGCCTCATCAGGGACTCCCTCGACTTGTGCCCAGTAGGTCTTCTCCATCTTGTGGCGTGGATGGCTGATACGGGCCTGTAGTTTTCCATCATCAGTCAAAATCAGTAGCCCCTCACTATCGCGGTCGAGCCGCCCTGCAGGGTAGACTTTTTTGATGGGGATGTAATCTCCCAGTGCGGGCCGTCCCTCACTGTCGCGAAACTGTGTGAGTACGTTATAGGGTTTGTTGAAGAGGATAATCATCAGTGAAAGAGGTGGGATCGAGAGAGTATCAGTAGTATATTGGAGAGAAATTTAGGCTGTTTAGAGTGGAGAGTAGCAGGTTGGCAAGTCATAAATATGGGGCCCATGGAGAAAATGAGAACCACGATGATGTGGATGTCGAGACCGCACCCCCGCAATTAAAAGAGCCGCCACGATATCAAGTGGTCTTGTTAAATGATGATTTTACCCCAATGGAGTTTGTTGTGGAGGTGTTGCAACAATTCTTCAAGATGGATCAAGAGCAGGCGACACAGGTGATGTTGCATGTGCACACCCGGGGTAAAGGGGTTTGTGGTACCTACAGTCGTGAAATTGCTGAGAGCAAAGTCGCGCAGGTCAACGACCACTCCAGAACGCATCAGCATCCGCTGTTGTGCTCTATGGAACAGGCATAGAATTAAAGGTAGGTAGAACTGTATGTTAAGTAAAGAGCTGGAATTTTCGTTGGGGTTGGCGGTGAAGCAGGCGCGAGACGAACGCCATGAATTTATCACTCTGGAGCACCTGCTGTTGGTGCTGCTGGATAACCCACGCTCTGCTAGCCTGTTACGGGGCTGTGGTGCCAATATTGAGGTGTTGCGTCAGCAGTTACAGGCCTTTATTGAACAGAATACACCGCTGCTGATTGAGGGGGAGGACCGTGATCCACAGCCAACGCTGGGTTTTCAACGCGTGCTACAGCGCTCCATCTTTCAGGTGCAATCCTCTGGTAATAGTGAGGTCACTGCAGAAAATATTCTGGTCGCCCTGTTTGGCGAGAAAGAGTCCAATGCGGTCTTCTTCCTCTCCCAGCAAGAGATCTCACGTCTGGATGTAGTGCACTATCTCTCCCATGGAGGGGAAGAGGAGCTAGAACAACAAGAGGGAGAGCAAAAGGAGGGGCAGAAGTCGGCGGAGGCGAGTGAAAGTCCGCTGCTGAAGTATGCCGTTAACCTCAATAAACTGGCGCAAGAGGGGAAAATTGATCCCCTGATCGGGCGTGAACCAGAGGTAGAACGTACTGTCCAGGTGCTCTGTCGCCGCCGCAAGAATAACCCACTGCTGGTGGGGGAGGCGGGGGTGGGTAAAACCGCGATTGCTGAGGGGTTAGCGCGACGTATTGTGGACCAAGAGGTGCCAGAGGTGATTGCCGAAAGTGTGATCTACTCACTGGATCTCGGTTCGCTATTGGCAGGCACCAAATATCGGGGTGATTTTGAAAAAAGGCTCAAAGGGCTGCTGAAGCAGCTGGAGGGGGAGAAAGATACCATCCTCTTTATCGATGAGATCCACACCATCATCGGTGCGGGTGCCGCATCAGGGGGGGCGATGGATGCCTCGAATTTGATTAAACCCAAGTTGGCGGCGGGTGATCTGCGTTGTATCGGCTCCACCACCTTCCAAGAGTATCGCGGAATCTTTGAAAAAGATCACGCTCTGGCACGTCGCTTCCAGAAGATTGATGTGCATGAACCCTCTGTCCCTGAAACGATTAAGATTTTACTCGGCCTGAAGAGTCGATTTGAGAGTCATCACGATGTGAAGTTTACCCGTCAGGGGCTGATCTCCGCAGCGGAGTTGGCTGACCGCTATATCGGTGATCGTCACCTGCCAGATAAGGCGATTGATGTGATGGATGAGGCGGGTGCGCATAACCAGCTACTGCCCCCCTCACGCCGCCGTAAAACCGTGGGGGTCAAAGAGATGGAGGATGTGGTCGCCAAGATCGCCCGTGTGCCAGCACGTAACGTCTCCAGCTCAGATCGAGAGCAGCTTGAAAAGCTAGATCGCAACCTGAAAATGGTGGTGTTTGGACAAGATAACGCCATTGATACCCTCGGTAGCGCGATCAAGCTGTCACGTTCTGGTCTGGGTAATGAGGAGCGTCCGGTCGGCTCCTTCCTCTTTGTCGGCCCCACCGGTGTAGGTAAGACCGAGGTGGCACGTCAGTTGGCGATGCAGATGGGGGTAGAGCTGATTCGCTTTGATATGTCAGAGTATATGGAGCGCCACACGGTATCCCGCTTGATTGGCGCACCTCCTGGCTATGTCGGCTATGAGCAAGGGGGTCTATTGACCGACTCGGTTAACCAGAACCCTTATGCCGTGCTGTTGCTGGATGAGATCGAAAAGGCGCACCCCGATGTCTTTAATCTACTGTTGCAGGTGATGGATCACGGCTCACTGACCGATAGCAATGGGCGCAGTAGCGACTTCCGTAATATCGTGCTGGTGATGACCTCCAATGTTGGAGCGGAGCAGATCAACCGCGCCTCTATCGGTTTTGCACGACAGGACCATGCCAGTGATGGCCTAGCCGAGGTGAAGAAACAGTTTACCCCAGAGTTCCGCAATCGACTCGATGCCACTATTCAGTTTAATGCACTGGATATGACCAGTATTGCCCATATCGTCGATAAATTTATCACCGAATTAGAGGTGCAGCTCGATCAGAAGCGGGTGCAGCTGGTTGTAGATAGCGAGGCCCGTACTTGGCTGGCAGAGCAGGGCTACGACGCAGCCATGGGCGCTCGTCCCATGGGACGGCTGATCCGCGAAGAGATCCGCAAGCCGTTAGCCGAAGAGTTGCTGTTTGGTAAGCTGGTCGATGGGGGTGAGGTTGAAGTCTCTGTAGAAGACGAGAAACTTCACTTTACCTATCGAGAGAGTGGCAAAACTGCAAAAACAGGGCAGTCTGCAGTGGAGGAGGAGCCCTCCGTAGCGTGAGTCTTATAGGCTTAAGGTTAGCCTTAAGCCTAGTTATTAACGAGCGCGGAAGACGATACGTCCTTTAGAGAGATCATAAGGGGTCAATGCAACCGTAACCTTATCGCCCTTCAAAATACGGATATAGTGCTTACGCATCTTTCCGGAGATGTGTGCAATCACCTTGTGACCGTTCTCCAATTCAACTCTGAATGTGGTATTTGGAAGGTTCTCAATAACCGTACCTTCCATCTCAATGTGTTCTTCTTTAGCCATAGTGCTCTATTTTTTCTGTGTAAGCAGATCGTTCATGCTGTTAGGGGGCCGCATTGTACATCAAATTGGTTACCGTCAAGCATAGGTATCTAAAAAAACAACAATCCAACCTCCTCCCCAAAGCAGGGGGAGGATAGAGGAGGGGGTAGAGCCAAACCGTTTATGCAATTCTCCATGGTCTATGAAGAAAATAATCCCCCTATAATCAAAAGCAGATCAAAAATAGGGAATAAAATCCAAGCTACCCCATCATATACCGTAATCTACTGTAATACTTTATCAATTCCCTTGGAAATTTTATTGACAAAACGGCTGTTATTGAATGACAATCAGCCAAACCTTGGAGGAGGTTAAAGGTTACAGTGATAACAATAAATTAACTTGCGTTGAACGGGGAGTTCTCTAGATATGAAAAAAGTGTTTATAAGTGCAGCCATTGCTGCGCTGTCGTTCAGTCCTGTCTCATTGATGGCGGGCGTCTCTAAAGATTTGCCAATGCCATCCGGCACACCCAGTGCAGATCAAATCATTGAGCAGGTCTACTTTGTTAACCACTTCTACGCACTGAAAAATTTCGGCATTAAGAAGAAAGGCAAAAACATCACTGTAATTGTCAGCCGTACCGAGGGTAAATCCCCGACAACACTGACTGTAGAGCGTTACCTCAATAACGACTACAGTGATGGCAAGGTGGCTTCTAAAGATGTCGCCATCTTCCGTTCTGGTAAGCTCAAGGGCACCGGCATGTTGATCACCGATTATGTCGATGATGCCAAATCACAGTCCTATGCGATCTGGTTGCCAGCACTGCGTAAGATCCGCCGTTTTGCCGAACCCGCTCATGATGATGCATGGGGTGGTACTGACTTCACCTTTGGTGATGTAATGCTGCGTAAACCACAGCATGAGAGCCATAAACTATTAGGCACAGAGACCTTCTCAGGCTGCTTGGGTGCGATGGACGTGCCTAAAAGTCAGCGTAATAAATACATGAAAAAGCTTCCAGAAGGTTCTTGTGTCTCCAAGAGCAAAGAGGTCTTCAAGGTTGAGAGTACACCGAAGAAGGATAACTGGTGGTATGACAACCGTGTGAGCTATGTTGATACCAAGAGCTTTGCCGACTACCGCACTGACTACTTCAAAGCGGGTAAGAAGATTAAGACCATTGATCGTGCTTGGAATAGCTTTGGATTAGATGACCCACGTGCCCAGTACTGGGGCTACTGGTATGGCAAGACCCACACAACGGGCCATGAAACTTGGGCGGTTATCCCTGATAAAGTAGTGACTAAAAACGATAAGAAGCTGAAGAAGAGCCTCTGGACTGAAAAGACACTGCGTAAGATCAAGCGTTAATCTGACTGACGGCTATTAAAAGCGATTCACCACAGAGTACATAGAGATCACAGAGGAAAAGCTGAGATTTCTGTGTGCTGTTGTGAGTGGGATTGAGTAAAGAATCTAAGAGAGAAAAAATATGTATAAGAAGACAATGATTGCATCCGGGATTGCAATAGCGTTAGCGGCACTGCCGGTAATGGCGGAAGAGGGAGAGAGCTGGCTTGATGGCTTTGAGGTTTCTGGTGAAATTAAGAATGAAACGGCTGTTTTTACTAAAGTAGGCGGTGTGATCGGCGACTTTGGAACTTCAACGGTCAATGGCTCAGGTGCAACAGCAAACTACACTGGAGTCACGACAACGGTACGCCCGAATCATGCTAAACGTGATGTTATGAAATCAGAGTCTTCAGTGCGCCTCTTTATTAATGGCCTTGTTGGTGAGGATTCAGAGGTTCATGCTGAATTACGTCCGGTACGTGATTCCAAGGCTGTAGATAGTCATAAAGGGCATGAGAGTTATACTCAGCAAGATTTTTTGCGTGAATTATATGTGGACACCACAGCAGGTGAAGAGGGTGCTGTTTCTCTTCGTTTGGGTAAGCAACAGGTAGTGTGGGGTACCGCTGATGGTATGAAATTGTTGGATATTATTAACCCAACAGATTATCGTGAGATGGCTCAAAACTCTATGGATGAGTCCCGTATTCCTGTTTGGATGATTAATGCGGAGACGGACCTAGAGGATGGAACAAATGTTCAAGTGGTTGTTTCTCAGCCTAAAGAAAATGTATTTGCTGGTTTGAATCGTGGTGTCAACACGGCGGTTCGTTCAAATAATCAATTTTTGGATGATGCCACCTTGAACAATGGAACCGATACTGGCCATGCATTTATGATGAAGGGCGTTGATTCTATTACTGGAGAATATAACGGCTTCTTGAATATAGCACCTGATTTAGGTTCTGTGGCAACTCGTTTTGCCATGGCATTTACGCCTACAGCAACAACTGGAGGAGGTGCGGCTGCACCTGGGACTTATAATCCTATGTTGGCCACAATGACTAATTTGAACGCTCCAAGCATGCAGGGGTTTACAGTAAATGGTTTTGAGTCTATGACAATGGCTCAAATGAGTGGTGCTTTAGTTGCTGCTGGGCCAGATAATACACTAGGGAATATTCCGGGAGGTTTTTATAAAGCAGTTACTGATACTTGGAATGGGCTTGTTGCTCAAATGGGGTCTGCGGCGAATGTACAGGCAGTATTGGGGCTGGCATCAGCAAATTCATATGAGTTAACAGGAGCACATATGTTGGCATATGGATTCCAGCCATTGTACAACTCAAATTTAGCAAATACGACTGCAACAAATGATACAGCATTTGATTATATGGGGAATACCACATTTAGGACGTTTGATCGTTTTGTGAACGCACGTTCTCAATATGTATATAATATGCCATCTGATTCTGACGCGGATATTGCATTAAGAGTTAAACGCTCCTTGGATAGTGGTTTAAACTATTCTTTGAACTACTCTTATAATTATGATAAGAATCCAATTATTAACTTATCATGGCGTAATGATGCCGGTGAGACTTTGAGCCAAGGCACAGATATGTTTTGTCCAGCCGCAGTATGTGGTGCCGATACAACAACTTTGGGCGATTTGACTGATTCCAATTCAAATATATATGGTGGTCAGACGGGTAATTCTGCAATTTTGACGTTTGAGCAGGAAGTGAAGCGTGCACATAATGTGGGCTCTGCACTTGATTATGCTATAGATACTGAGAGCTTAGGGGCAATTGTATTGCGTGGTGAATTTCTCTATCAAAAGGATGTGTATCAGCCAATTGTGGACTTGGACCGTATGAGTATTGGGGATTTGGTGGGTGCCTTAAAGATGGAGAAGGCTAATCGCTTCAAGTATGTGCTGGGTGCAGATGTTACTGTAGCAACCAATATGATGATAAGTGCTCAGTTTATTCAGGATCGTAATGTTGATTATGTTGATGCTGGTAACCGCTATACAGCTGATTATGCGACCATGCATTTGACTAATGGGTTTAATAAGGCAGAAAAGAATAAAGAATTCTACTCACTATTCTTCTCCAAACCATTCGGTGGGGAGCAGCAACACCGCTGGAATAACATCCTAATGCTGGAAGAGAATGGTGGCCGCTGGAACCGCTTTGATGTGGAGTACAGTTTCAATGATGAGTTTATCGGTACTGCCGAGATGAACAAGTACTGGGGCGATGCTAATACCCAGTTCGGTCAGTTAGAAGCCTCTTCTAACCTGCAATTGGGTCTGAAGTATATCTTCTAGTGAGTGAGTGGGGGCAGATAGAATCAGTCCCCCCTGTCCCTCCCCCTCCCTATATGGGGGAGGGACTCTCTACCTGAATAGATAACAGACATTTGCTGCTTTTATGAAACCATCGGTTGCGCTACAGGAAAATCGTAACTTGATTCGTCAGGTGGTGGCGGCGCACCGTGCCTCTGATCCGCGTGTTTTTGGGTCAGTAATTCATGGTAGTGATGAGGATGGGAGTGACTTAGACCTGTTGGTTGAACCAACCTCAGAGACTACATTGTTTGATATTGGTGCGATTCGTGATGAGCTATATCAAGGGCTAAAGGTTCCGGTTGATGTTCTGACGCCGAATGCACTTCCTGACTCCTTTCGTGATCTGGTGCTTGCTGAGGCTGTTCCTGTATGAGTGATCCAAGGAGTCGCCTTCACGACTATCTGGATCATATATTGGTCGCTATTGAGCGCATTGAGCGTTATACAGAAGAGGTCGATGAGGTGGCCTTTTTGCAAAATGAACTGATACAGGATGCTGTGATCCGTAATCTTGAGATTGTGGGTGAAGCCAGTAACAATATTGAGAAGGGTTTCCCGAACTTTGTTGTAGCCAATCCTGAGATTCCACTCTCGTTTGCTTATCAGATGCGCAATGTTGTTGCGCATGGTTATTTTAAAGTGGATCTGGAGGTGGTTTGGAAAACAATCCAGACGGATATTCCTGTTTTCTATACTCAGATTGATGCTGCTAAGAAACATCTGAAAGATTAAGAGTTGTTTGATAATAAGAGGGTAACGATGGTCCAGCCTTGAAATAGGTTGGCTTATCAAAGCAGAGGTAAGAGAGGAGCTTACACTGCAATACAAAAGTGGTTAAAGGAGAAGTGAGTGAGTAACCAAAACAAAATCAGCCAACAGTACGCCCGTTTTGTACTGAGGTTCCGTTGGCCTATTATCCTGCTGTTGATCGCATCCACCCTAGCGGGTGCACTGTTTGTTGATCAACTCGACATTCGTAATGACCCCGACACACTGTTACCCCCAACCGACCGTTATGTGGCCACCAATCTCTATGGTGAGCATACCTTCGGCATGGGCAACTTGATGGTGTGGGGGATGAAGGTAAAAGAGGGGGATATCTACCAAAATGGTGACCCCTGGTTTATCAATATGGTGCAGCAGCTGCATAATGATGTAACCGCGCTGAAGCACGCCAACTCTCCCAATTTTATCGACATCGCCTCCTCCAAGGTGAAGTATATGGGGCTGGATGAGGAGGGGAGTCTGCAGTTCAAGCGTATGTTGCCGGTTGAGGGAATCCCCACGGATAACCCCGAGCAGGCCAAGGCCGATCTACAGTTCCTCGAAGATGCACTGCATAACCATCCCGCGATGGAGTCGATGCTGGTCTACTATGAGGATGATGCGGGTAACAAGTGTGATCTGATTGATAGTGAGGGTCACCTCACCGTTGCTACTCGTGCTCATGCCCATAACGACTGTAAGGCCAAGGCCTCCTTTATTATTGGTGATTACAATGATGATGTGAAGGGCGACTACCTGCCATGGGTGCGCAGTGTTGCGGCACTGGTGGAGCAGTACCGTGAGAAGTATGGCGATCGTGTTGAGTTCCTGACTGCGGGTGAACCCTACTTCCTCGCCTACATGTTGTTGGAGCTGGTAGAGAAGAGTTGGCTCTTTATCATCTCACTGCTGATTGTGGTGGGTGTGCTCTGGTATGAGTTCCGCAGTTGGCAAGGTGCAATACTGCCGCTAGTGGGTGTGGGTATGACCATTATCCTAACCTTGGGGTTGATGGGCTTTACTCAGTTTAAATTGACAACCATGATGGTGCTAACGCCGATGCTGCTATTGGCGATTGGTATCGGTCACTCAGTGCAGATCATGCGTCGTTATATGCAGGAGCTACATGCGCCGCGTTGCGACTCACCGGAACAGGCCGC
>Ga0209142_1001202_pt1 | contig 15012 bp, 30 predicted proteins | sample SaaInlV_120m_DNA_FD_184678 | JGI IMG/M metagenome (GOLD analysis project Ga0209142, IMG submission 184678) | Marine microbial communities from expanding oxygen minimum zones in the Saanich Inlet - Saanich Inlet SI074_LV_200m_DNA (SPAdes) (version 2) | ecosystem: Environmental > Aquatic > Marine... | reverse complement strand
GTGACAACGTGAAAATGGACGTAGAGCTATTATCACCAATCGCTATGGAAGATGGTTTGAGATTCGCAATTAGAGAAGGTGGTCGTACAGTAGGTGCGGGTGTTGTTTCTAAGGTTACGGATTAATTAGTTGAATAGAGGTCGAAGATTTATTGTATAATCTTCGGTTTTTCGTTGAGAAGTTTGCATAGCAAACAGATAGGACATAAGACACATGAGCAATCAAAATATTAGAATTAAATTAAAAGCATTTGATCATCGATTAATCGACAAATCAGCGCTTGAGATTGTAGAGACTGCTAAGCGCACTGGCGCTAGTGTAAGAGGTCCAATCCCTCTTCCAAGTAAGAAAGAACGCTTTACTGTATTAACTTCTCCGCACGTAAACAAAAAAGCGAGAGATCAATACGAATTAAGAACTTACATTAGATTAATGGACGTTATTAGCCCTACAGATAAGACAGTAGATGCATTAATGAAGTTAGATTTAGCTGCTGGTGTTGACGTAGCGATTAAGCTTAACTAGACAGATATATATAAATTAGGAATAAGATCATGGCAATTGGTTTAGTAGGACAAAAATTAGGTATGACGCGCTTAATAAATGACGATGGCACAGCCACGCCAGTAAGCGTAATTAAAATTGAACCTAATCGTGTTGTTCAAACAAGAACACTTGAAGTGGATGGCTATAGTGCTGTTCAAGTAACAACAGGTGCAAAAGTTAACAAAAAAGGTGAGGCTAAAGTGCGTCGTGTACCTGCTGCAATCAAGGGTCATTACGCGAAAGCGTCTCAAGAAATTGGTTTTGGTCTTTGGGAATTTAGAGCGGATGCAGAAGAAATTGCTGATAACACAAGCTTTGATATCTCAATCTTTGGTGCTGGGCATTACGTTGATGTAACGGGTCAGTCTAAAGGTAAGGGTTTTCAAGGTGGTGTGAAACGTCATAACTTCCAAATGCAAGATGCAACTCACGGTAACTCAATTTCTCACAGAGCAATTGGTTCTACGGGTCAGTGTCAAGAACCTGGTCGAGTATTTAAAGGTAAAAAGATGGCTGGTCACATGGGTGATGAGCAAGTAACACAAGAGTGTTTAGAAATCGTTAAAGTTGATAATCAAAAGAATGTTATTTTAGTTAAGGGTTCTATACCTGGTTCAACTAAAGGCATTGTTAAAGTTTCATTATCAGCTAAAAAAGACAAGATTAACGTTGCAGTAAGTAAAAACATTCAAGACAATTCAGCTGAAGAAGCGTAAGGTTTTAAGATGAAATTAAAAGTATTAAACATAAGCACAAACAAGTCAACTACAGCAGAAGTAGCTGATACTATTTTTGCAAGAGATTACAACCAGTCATTGGTTCATCAGGTTACAACAGCTTATATGGCTGGCGGTCGACAGGGTTCAAAAGCTCAAAAGAACCGTGCTGCAGTAAGTGGTGGTGGTAAGAAACCATGGAACCAAAAAGGTACTGGTCGAGCTCGTGCAGGTACTAGCCGTGGCCCAATTTGGCGTTCTGGTGGTGTTACATTTGCAGCCTCTCCTCGTAGCTATGTTCAAAAAGTAAATAAAAAAATGTACAAAGGTGCAATATCAGTAATTTTTTCTGAATTAGCTCGTACAGATCGTTTAAAGGTTGTTTCTGAGTTTGATGTTAAGGAAGCTAAGACTAAAAGTGTAACTGCTCTTCTTAAGTCATTAGACATTAAAGATGCATTACTAATGACAGATGAGTTAGATGAGAACTTATACTTATCTTCTCGTAACTTATACCATGTAGGTGTTTGTGATACGCAAAGCATTGATCCAGTTAGCTTAATTGGCTATCAAAATGTTGTGGTTACAGAAGCCGCATTGAAGAGAATTGAGGCAATGTTATGAATCAAGAAAAAGTATTAAAAACCTTATTATCTCCCCTTGTTTCTGAAAAGACAGCAATGTTGTCAGCTAGCAATCAGTACGCATTTAAAGTACGTGTTGATAGCAACAAGAAAGAGATTAAGGCTGCCGTTGAATTATTATTCGGTGTGACAGTTGAAAATGTTACAACTTCAGTTGTTAAAGGCAAAAAGAAAGTTTTTAAAGGCAAAATTGGTCGTCGTATTAATTGGAAAAAGGCAATGGTAAAAGTGTCTGAAGGCCAAATGATTGACGTTAGCGCATCTTAAAGAGATTTTATTATGGCACAAGTAATTAAAAGAAAACCAACCTCACCAGGTAGAAGATTTGTAGTTAGTATTGTAGATGTAGATCTACATAAAGGTGCGCCTTATGCACCTCTAACCGAAAGCAAAAATAGAATTAGTGGTCGTAATAACGCTGGTCGTATTACTACTCGTCATAAAGGTGGCGGCCATAAGCGTCGTTACCGTATGATTGACTTTAAGCGTAATAAAGATGATATTACAGCACGTGTAGAGCGTCTTGAATATGATCCTAACCGTAGTGCGAACATCGCCTTAGTGTTATACGCTGATGGTGAACGTCGTTATATTATTGCACCTAAGGGTTTGAAAGCAGGAGATTCGGTTGTATCTGGAACTGCAGTTGCAATCCAAACGGGTAATGTTATGACTTTGGCAAATATTCCTTTAGGTAGTGTGGTTCATTGTATTGAATTACAGCCTAAGAAAGGCGCTCAAATCGCACGTAGTGCTGGAACATCTGCACAGCTAATTGCTAAAGAAGGTAACTACGTTACCTTAAGATTACGCTCAGGTGAAGTTCGCAAAGTATTGGCTGAATGTCGTGCAACGATTGGAGAGGTTTCCAAGTCAGAGCATAGTTTGAGAAAATTAGGTAAGGCGGGTGCAACTCGCTGGAGAGGTGTTAGACCAACTGTTCGTGGTGTTGTAATGAACCCAGTAGATCACCCACATGGTGGTGGTGAAGGTAAAACAAGTGGTGGTCGTCATCCTGTTTCTCCATGGGGTACACCAACTAAAGGTTATAAAACACGTAGTAATAAACGTACTGATAAACTTATCGTACGTCGTAGAAATAAGGGTTAATCATGGCTAGATCATTAAGAAAAGGACCATTTGTTGACGAGCACTTAATCAAGAAAGTATTAACAGCTCAAGATAACAACGACAGAAAACCAATTAAAACTTGGTCACGTCGCTCAGTAATCGTACCTGAGATGATTGGTTTAACAATTGCAGTGCATAACGGAAGGGCACATGTTCCTGTATCGATTACAGAGGAAATGATTGGTCACAAGTTGGGTGAATTCGCCTTAACTAGAACCTTTAATGGCCACTCTGGCGACCGTAAATCATAGGTGAATGACATGAAAGAAGTTAAAGCAGTACATAAATACGCAAAAGGCTCATCTTTTAAAGTGAGATTAGTTGCAGACCAGATCCGTCAAAAGTCTGTAGAGGAAGCATTAAACATTCTCTCGTTTAGTAATAAGGGAGCAGCGAAATTAGTCAAGAAAGTATTAAATTCAGCCATTTCTAATGCTGAACATAATGATGGTCTTGATATTGATGAATTAAAAGTAAGTAGTGTTTATATTGACGAAGGTTCAACGATGAAGAGAATTCGTCCAAGAGCAAAAGGTCGTGCAAACAGAATTTTAAAAAGAACAAGCCACATTACTGTTGGCGTGAGTGCAGGTTAAGTTATGGGTCAAAAAGTAAATCCAAAAGGTATTAGATTAGGTATCGTTAAAGATTGGGATTCAAAATGGTATGCCAATTCACAAGATTATTCTAAGTTCTTATTATCTGATATCGAAGTTAGAGATTTCTTGTTCGAGAAATTAAGCTCTGCTTCTGTGAGTCGTGTGCAAATTGAGCGTTTAGCAAATAATGCTAAAGTAACTATTCACACAGCACGTCCAGGTATTGTTATTGGCAAGAAGGGTGCTGACATTGAACAGTTAAAAGCGACTGTTTCAAAGATGATGGGCATTCCTGTTCATATTAATATCGAAGAAATTAAAAAGCCAGAGCTTGATGCGCGTCTAGTTGCTGAGAATATTGCTCAACAACTTGAAAAGCGTGTTATGTATCGTCGTGCTGTTAAACGTGTTTTAGGTAATGCTACACGTCTAGGTGCGCAAGGTATTAAAGTAATGGTTAGTGGTCGTTTGAATGGTGCTGAGATTGCCCGTTCTGAATGGTACCGTGAAGGTCGTGTTCCATTACACACTTTTAGAGCTGATGTTGATTATGCCCATTACGGTGCAAACACTCAATATGGCGTTATTGGTATTAAAGTTTGGATCTTTAAAGGTGAAATTCTTGACCATAAGAAAGGTACGTTAGATGAGGTTGCTCGTCGAGGTGCTACAAATCAAATCGGTAAGAAGTAATAAGGATTAGAAATGTTACAACCTAAACGTACAAAATTTAGAAAAATGATGAAAGGCCGTAACCGCGGTCTAGCAACTGGCCATAAGGTTAGTTTTGGTGAAATCGGCCTTCAAGCGACTGGTAGATGTCGCATGACTGCAAGACAGATCGAAGCAGCACGTCGTGCAATGACTCGTCATGTTAAGCGAACAGGTAAGATTTGGATTCGAGTTTTTCCAGATAAGCCAATTACTAAAAAGCCATTAGAAGTAAGAATGGGTAAAGGTAAAGGTAGTGTTGAGTATTGGGTTGCACAAATTAAACCTGGTCAAATGTTATTTGAAATGCAAGGTGTTGATGAGACAGTTGCAAGAGAAGCGTTTGCATTGGCTGCTGCTAAATTACCAGTCAAGACAACGGTTATTAAAAGGACGGCAATGTAATGGATATTAAAGCATTAAGAGATCAAGATATCTCGACACTAAACGAAACGTTAATGACGCTTTTAAAAGAACACTTTGAGTTGCGTATGCAACACCGTAGTGCACAATTAGATGATGCAACGAAATTAGGTAAAACTAAAAGATCTATTGCACAAGTTAAAACTATTATTAAAGAGAAACAAGCATGAGTGATAATAAAGTAGAACGCGTACTAACGGGTACGGTTGTAAGTACTGGTCGTGATAAGACGATTGCTGTTCAAATTGAACGTAAGGTTAAGCATCCGATCTATAAGAAAATCATTAAGCGTACTACTAAAGTTCACGCACATGATGAAAAGAATGAATGTTCACTTGGTGATACAGTGAGAGTGGTTGAATCTAAGCCATTTTCCAAAACTAAGCATTGGGCGTTATTGGAAGTGGTTGAGAAATCAGTTTCTGTTGATTAATATCAAATTTAAAGAGAGTAAGACATGATTCAAATGCAAACAAAACTTAGTATTGCCGATAACAGCGGTGGTGTTAAGGCAATGTGTATTAAAGTTTTAGGTGGTTCTAAGCGTCGTTATGCGGCTATTGGTGACGTTATTAAAGTTAGTATTAAAGAAGCTTCTCCTCGCGGAAAAGTTAAAAAAGGTGATGTTTACGATGCTGTTGTAGTACGTACTGCACATGGTGTTCGTCGCGCTGATGGATCACGTATTCGCTTTGATAACAATGCTTGTGTATTGTTAAATACTAAATTAGAGCCAGTTGGAACTCGTATCTTCGGCCCTGTAACTCGTGAGTTACGTAGTGCTAAATTTATGAAGATCGTGTCATTAGCTCCAGAGGTTCTATAATGCAAAAAATTAAATTAAATGATGAAGTGATCATTATTGCTGGAAAAGATAAAGGTTCTACTGGCACCATTACAAAAGTTTTAGGTAACAAAGTAGTGGTTGAAGGTATGAATATTGCTAAAAAGCATGTTAAAGCTAACCCTAATGCGGGTGTTACTGGCGGTATTATTGATACTGAAATGCCTTTAGCAGTTTCGAATGTTGCAATTTTTAACGCAGAAACAAACAAAGCTGACAGAGTTGGTATTCGTGCTGACAAAGATGGCAACAAGGAAAGATTTTTTAAATCAAACGGCAAAGCAATCGTTTGAGCAAGTTAAGGAAATAAACCGTGTCTAGATTACAAGAAGAATATACAAATGTTATTAAGCCCGCTCTACAAAAAGAGTTAGGTCTTAGCAACCCAATGGCAGTGCCAAAAATTGAAAAGATTACCATTAATATGGGTCTTGGAAGTGCACTAGGTGACAAGAAAATTTTGCAAAGTGCGTTAGAGGAGATGGGCCTAATATCAGGTCAAAAAGCTTTAACATGTAATGCTCGTAAATCTGTCGCAAGTTTTAAAATTAGAGAAGGTAATGCGATTGGCTGTAAAGTAACTTTGCGTAAAGAAAAGATGTATGAATTTCTTGACCGCCTTGTGAATATAGCCATTCCTCGTATTCGTGATTTTCGTGGTTTAAAGCCAACATCGTTTGATGGACGTGGTAACTACAACATGGGTATTACAGAGCAAATTACCTTTGCTGAAATTGATTTTGAAAAAGTAACAAGAACTCGTGGTATGGATATTGCAATCACGACAACTGCTGCTTCTGATGATGACGCTAAGAAACTATTAGCAATGTTTAAATTCCCATTTAAAGGATAAGGAAAATGGCTAAAAAGTCTATGATAAATAGAGACATCAAGCGTTCAAAGATTGCTGAAAAGTTTAAATCTAAACGTCTTGAGTTAAAGAAAATTATTAAGAGTGTGAATTCTTCTGATGAAGAACGTTTTCAAGCAACCATTAAGTTGCAAGCACTTCCACGTGACGCTTCTCCAACTCGCCAACGTAGTCGTTGTGGTTTGACAGGCCGTCCACATGGTTTTTACCGTAAGTTTGGTTTGGCTAGAACTAAGCTTAGAGAACGCACTATGAATGGTGAAGTTCCGGGTTTATCTAAAGCAAGCTGGTAAGGAGAAATAATATGAGTATGTCTGATCCTATTGCTGATATGTTAACTCGCATTCGCAACGCACAAATGGTTGAGAAGAAGGAAGTTAATATTCCAGCATCAAATTTAAAGTCTGCAATCGCTAGCGTGATGCAGCAAGAAGGCTATATTGAATCATTTTCTATTGAAGGTGAGAAGGCCATTAAAACATTAATTATCAAACTTAAATACTTTGAGAGCAAGCCTGTTATTGATACGCTACAGCGCATTTCTAAGCCTAGTTTGAGAGTATATGCCGCTAGTACTGAAATGCCAAGTGTGATGAATGGCTTAGGTATTGTTATCGTTTCTACCCCTAAGGGTGTTATGACTGGACAATCTGCAACTGCCCAAAATGTTGGCGGTGAAGTATTGTGCAGTGTTTACTAATATTGGAGAGATTATATGTCTAGAGTAGCAAAATCACCCATTACTATTGAGAGCGGTACAGAAGTAAGCATGTCAGGTGTCACAATGACCGTTAAAGGTAAATTGGGACAAATGATCATGGATATCCATCCAACAGTTGCAGTAACTTTTAATGATAACGAAATTACTTTCGGTATTGCTAAAGTTGAAAAGAAATCTGAAAAAGACGCTTGGGCACAAGCGGGTACGGCTAGAGCAAATACAGCTAATTTAGTCCAAGGTGTTACTGCTGGTTGGGAAAAGAAACTGTCACTAATTGGTGTTGGTTACCGTGCGAAAGCAATGGGTAAAACATTAGATTTAACCCTTGGTTTCTCTCACCCAGTAGCTTACGCTTTACCGGAAGGTATTACAGTTGACACACCCTCTCAAACTGAGATTGTTGTTAAAGGCATGGATAAGCAAAAAGTTGGCCAAGTGGCTGCAGAAATTAGAGCTTATCGTCCACCTGAGCCATATAAGGGTAAGGGTGTTCGTTACACGGATGAGTATGTTGTTCGTAAAGAAGCTAAGAAGAAATAATTGATAAGGTATTCAAAATGAAACTTTCTAAAAAACAAGCTCGTTTAAGAAGAGCAACTAAATTTAGAGCTCAGCATGCTGAAAGAAGCACTGAGCGTCTATGTGTCCACAAAACTTCTGTTCATATTTATGCGCAGATCATTAGCAGTTGTGGCACTAAGACACTTGCCTCTGCTTCTACTATTACCAGTAAGGTAAAAAATGGTGGTAATGTAGATGCAGCAACGAAAATTGGAGCTGAAATTGCTAAGGCAGCTAAAAAAGCTAAAGTAACTAAAGTAGCGTTTGATCGTTCAGGGTTTAAGTACCATGGTCGCATTAAAGCGCTAGCAGATGCAGCAAGAGACGGCGGATTAGAATTCTAATCAACGGTTCAAACTAAGACAATATTAAAAGGCGAGAATAATGGCTGAATATAAGAAAAATAATAATAACGACGACAACGAATACATTGAAAAATTGGTCAATATTCGTCGTGTTGTAAAGGTAGTTAAAGGTGGACGTATTTTTGGTTTCTCAGCATTAGTTGTTGTTGGTGATGGCAAAGGTAAAGTTGGTTATGGAACGGGTAAAGCTCGTGAAGTGCCTGCAGCGATTCAAAAAGCAATGGACAAAGCTAAAAAAGCTATGAAAACGGTACCATTAGTGAACGGTACACTTCATTACCCTATCACTTCTAATGTTGGTGCCGCTAAGGTTTACATGCAGCCAGCATCTGAAGGTACTGGTGTTATTGCTGGTGGTCCAATGCGTAGTGTTTTGGAAGCAGTTGGTGTACATGATATCTTAGCAAAGTGTAACGGTACACGTAACCCAATCAGTGTTGTTCGTGCAACAGTCGAAGGTTTAACATCAATGTCTTCACCTGCAATGGTTGCTGCAAAGCGTGGCAAAACTGTTGAACAAATTAACGGAGAAGCATAATGGCCGCTAAAACTGTCACTGTTACATTATTAAAGAGTTTTTATGGTCGCTTGCCTTCACACCGTGCTACGGTATCTGGCTTAGGCTTAAAAAGAATTAACCATACAGTAACCCTTCAAGATACGCCTGAAGTAAGAGGCATGATCAATAAGGTAGCTTACTTATTAAAGGTAGAGGATTAAACAATGTTCTTAAATACATTAGCACCTAATGAAGGTGAAAAGAAAGACAGAAAACGCGTAGGCCGTGGTATTGGTTGTGGCTGGGGTAAAACTTGTGGTCGTGGCCATAAGGGTCAGAAGTCACGTTCAGGTGGTTTTACTAAAGTTGGTTTTGAAGGTGGTCAAATGCCATTACAACGTCGCTTACCAAAGGTTGGTTTCTCTTCAAGAGTATCAATCATTACATCACAAGTGACTTTGTCTGAAATTAACAACCTTGAGGAGACTGACATCACTGTTGATGTGCTAAAGCAGCACAACTTAATTACTAAAAATATTAAGCGTGTTAAGGTAATGTTATCTGGTGAGATTACTAGAGCAGTAACTCTAACTGGTATTAAGGCAACTAAAGGCGCTAAAGCGGCAATTGAAGCTGCTAAAGGCACTATTAACGAGTAAATTATGTCTCAACCCTTAGGCCTTTCTCAAGACTTATCTAAGCGCATCCTTTTTTTATTGGGTGCGTTAATCGTTTTTAGATTAGGTACACATATTACCATTCCATTTATCTCTAGCGCTGCTTTGGCGTCTTTAGTGCAAGATCAGCAAGGCACGATTTTGGATATGTTTAATATGTTTTCGGGTGGTGCTTTAGAGCGTTTATCGATCTTTACCTTGGGCATCATGCCTTACATCTCTGCATCTATTATTGTCACTTTAATGACTTCAGTTATTCCTAAATTGGAACAGCTTAAAAAAGAAGGTGAAACGGGTAAGCGTAAGATTACTCAGTACACTAGATTGGGCACAGTGGTTCTAGCTGTTTTTCAGTCTTATGGTATTTCTATTGCTTTGCAGTCGCAAAGTGCCGGTGGTGTGGCTTTGGTTACCCAGGGTGGATTTACATTTAGCATGGTGACGGTTGTTACCTTAACAACCGGTACATTATTTCTGATGTGGTTGGGTGAGCAAATTACTGAAAAAGGTATTGGTAACGGTATCTCAATGATCATTTTTGCCGGTATTGTTTCTGGCCTACCGTCAGCTTTTGGCTCTACGTTATCTCTAGTTTCAACTGGCGAGTTAACGGTGATCCTGGTCGTTATCTTATTAGCAATGACTTTATTGGTAACCGCATTTGTTGTGTTTATGGAAAGAGGTCAAAGGCGAATTACTGTTAATTACGCTAAGCGTCAACAGGGTCGTAAGATGGTGGGTGGTCAGAGCTCATACCTACCGCTTAAAATCAATATGGCCGGTGTAATTCCACCAATTTTTGCCTCAAGCATTATTTTATTCCCAGCGACTTTAGGCGGCTGGTTCTCACAAAGTGAGGGTATGGGTTGGTTAGCTGATATAACCGCAAGTATTTCCCCAGGTCAGCCGTTGTACGTGATGTTTTATGGTTTAGCTATTGTGTTCTTTACCTTTTTCTATACAGCACTCACCTTTGACTCTAAAGATACGGCAGACAACTTACGCAAGTCAGGTGGTTTTATTCCGGGTATTCGTCCTGGTAAGCATTCGGCTGATTATATTGATTCGGTTATGTCTCGACTAACAGCATCAGGTGCTATTTATATTACAGCAGTGTGTTTACTGCCAGAATTTTTAATTTTATATTGGAACGTACCATTTTACTTTGGTGGAACCAGTTTATTGATCATCGTCGTTGTGGTGATGGATTTTATCGCGCAAGCCCAGTCTCATTTAATGTCTAATCAGTACGAGTCATTAATGAAGAAATCTGGCTTAAATTAACAAAAAGGTAGCAATCATGAAAGTAAGAGCATCAGTTAAGAAAATTTGTAATAATTGTAAGATTATTAAGCGTCACGGTGTCGTGCGTGTGATTTGTAAAGAGCCTCGTCATAAACAAAGACAAGGCTAATTTCAATTGACAATGTTAAGCGTGCAACGTATAATTGCCCGTTTTTCAAATTCAAATTTTGCAAGCGTTGAAAGACGTCAATTTTTGCAAAATTTAAGACTAAGAAGTAAAGGTATAAAGGAAAACTATGGCTAGAATAGCGGGAATTAACGTTCCAACACATAAACATATTGTAATTGGCTTGCAGTCAATTTTTGGCATTGGTGAAACAAGATCTAAACAGATCTGTGCAACCCTTAAGATTGATCCATCAACAAAAGTTTCAGAGATTCCTGAAGATCAAGTTGAGTTGATTCGTGCTGAAGTTGCTAAATTTGAAGTTGAAGGTGATCTTCGACGTCAGGTTGCATTGGACATTAAACGCTTAAAAGATCTAGGCTGTTACCGTGGTGTTCGTCATCGTAAAGGCTTGCCACTTCGCGGTCAAAAAACTAAAACTAACGCCAGAACTCGTAAGGGTCCACGTCGTTTAATCAAATAATCATAGGTAGATATTATGGCTAAGGCTCCAATTAAAAAGAAATCTAAAAAAGTTATAACGGATGGTGTTGCGCATATTCATGCAACTTTTAACAACACCATTGTTATGATCACTGACCGTCATGGAAATGCTGTTTGTTGGGCAACTTCAGGTGGTTCTGGTTTTAGAGGTTCTAGAAAATCAACACCGTTTGCTGCACAGGTTGCTGCTGGCAATTGTGGTGAAAAAGCTTTAGCTTTTGGTATGAAAAACCTAGATGTACGCGTTAAAGGTCCGGGTCCTGGTAGAGATTCTGCTATCCGTGGTTTAAACGCACAAGGTTTAAAAATTCAATCAATTACAGATGTAACGCCAATCCCTCATAATGGTTGTCGTCCTTCTAAGAAACGTAGAGTATAAGGATAAATTATGGCTAGATATACTGGACCAACTTGTAAATTAGCACGTCGCGAAGGCACGGACTTATTTCTAAAAAGCGGCATTAGATCATTAGATTCTAAATGTAAAGTAACTCAACTACCTGGTGTGCACGGTGCAAATGCCCGTCGTCAAAAGGGTACTGAATACGGCTTGCAACTTCGTGAAAAGCAAAAAGTTAGACGTATTTACGGTGTATTAGAAAAGCAATTTAGACTTTACTACCAAAAGGCTTCTCAAAAGAAAGGCTCAACTGGTGAAAACTTGTTATCACTTCTTGAGTGTCGTCTTGATAATGTTGTGTACCGTATGGGTTTTGGCTCTACACGTGCCGAAGCAAGACAGTTAGTTTCTCATAAGTCAATTTTGGTTAACGGTTCAATTGTCAACATTCCTTCTTACCAGGTGAGTGCTAACGATGAAATCTCTATTCGTGAAAAGGCTAAAAAGCAAAGTCGTATTCAATTAGCCGTAGAACTTGCTGAGCAAGGCGATCAACCAGAGTGGATTGACGTAGATTCTAAAGCCTTAAAAGGCTTATTCAAAAATGTTCCTGCACGTGATGATCTATCTTCAGACATCCAAGAGCATTTAATTGTTGAATTGTATTCTAAATAAGGGATTAATTATGCAAGGTAACGCAAAAGATTTTTTAAAGCCAAAACTAGTTGAGTCTTCACAGACTGCTACCAATGAGTTCAAGGTTGTTCTTGAGCCATTAGAAAGAGGTTTTGGCCATACTTTGGGTAATGCCCTTAGAAGAACTTTACTATCATCAATGACAGGCTCAGCAGTAACAGAAGTTGCCATTGATGGTGTGATGCATGAATTCTCTACCATCGAAGGTGTTCAGGAAGACGTATTAGACATTTTACTTAACCTGAAAGAAGTTTCTGTCGCACTTAATACTACTGAGACAACTGAAGTTGTTATTGATAAAAAAGGCCCTTGTGAAGTTACGGTAGCTGATATCGAAGCTAATGGTAGTGATATTTCTGCCCACAACCCTGATTTTGTTATTGCAACTGTTAATGATGGTGGTCATATCCGTATGACGCTTAAGATTGGTACAGGTATTGGTTACGATACAGCGGCTTCTCGTTCTGACGAAGCAACTTCTATTGGTGGCATCCAGCTTGATGCAAGTTTTTCTCCAATCAAACGTGTTAGCTTTACAGTTGATGCGGCTAGAGTTGAGCAAAAAGTTAACCTTGATAAACTTAACATGGTGATTGAGACTAACGGCTCTGTAAATGCAGAGGCTGCTATTAAGCGTGCTGCATCAATTCTTCAAGATCAACTATCTTCATTCGTTGAATTAGAGCTTGTTGAAGAAGAAGAGGCGCTACCTACATCTGATGATTTCGATCCTCAGTTGTTAGCAGCTGTAGATGAGCTTGAGTTAACAGTACGTAGTGCTAATTGTCTTAAGGCAGAGCAAATCTACTACATCGGTGATTTAATCCAAAAGTCTGAGCAAGATTTATTGAGAACGCCTAATTTAGGTCGTAAATCATTAAACGAAATTAAAGAAGTATTAACTGACAAAGGTCTTGATTTAGGAACAGATATTCCTAACTGGCCGCCAGTTGATCTAATGAGTGAATAAGGAAATAGCATGAGACATAGAAAGTCAGGTAGACAACTAAATCGTAACTCTTCTCACCGTAAGGCGATGTTTAAAAATATGGCAAACTCATTGTTTGATCATGAAACCATCAGAACAACTTTGCCAAAGGCAAAAGAGCTTCGTCGTGTTGTTGAGCCATTAATCACTAAAGCTAAGACTGATAGTGTTGCTAACCGTCGTAATGCTTTTGCTAAATTGCGTGATGATGCCATGGTTGCTAAATTATTCACTCAGCTAGGACCGTTCTATAAAGATCGCCCTGGTGGTTACATCCGTATTTTAAAAGCTGGTTTCCGTACTGGCGATAAAGCACCAATGGCGATTGTTCAATTGGTTGATTTTGACAGTACAACTGCTGATGCTTCAGCTTCATAAGGAAAATTAAATATGCCTTCAATTAAAGTAAGAGAGAACGAACCATTTGACATTGCCCTTAGACGTTTTCGTCGTTCATGCGACAGAGCGGGCGTTATTACTGACGTACGTAAAAAAGAGTTTTATGAAAAACAAACTTGGGTTAATAAGCGTATGAAAGCTGCAGCCGTTAAGCGTACCCACAAAGAAATGGCTAAGAATCGCGTTCATAGAAAGAGAATGTACTAAAAGAAACTTAACGCGTTACTGTGTTAAGATTTTTCTTCAAATGCCGATCTTTGTATCGGCATTTTTTTTAACTAAATAAAAATAATATTATGTCAGCATTAAAAACTCAGATTACTAATGATATGAAGTTAGCCATGAAGGCTAAGGATAAAGCAGCTTTAAAGGCTTTACGTATGATTTTAGGTGCGATAAAGCAAAGAGAGGTAGATGAGCGTATCGAGCTCAACGACACGCAAGCAATGGCCGTTATTCAAAAAATGGTTAAGCAGCGCAAAGACTCTATTTCTCAATTTAAAGATGCTGGCCGGGATGATTTGGTTGATGTTGAAGAGGCCGAGCTTATTATTATAAATAATTACATGCCAAAACAATTGTCTGAGTCTGAAGTTTTGGTTGCTGTTGATCAAGCTATTGCTGCTACAGGTGCATCTTCCATGCAAGACATGGGTAAGTTAATGGGTGTGTTAAAAACCCAGTTAGATGGTAAGGCTGATATGGGTGTGGTTTCTGGATTGATTCGCTCCAAACTACAATAGATTCTATTTAGGCTATTCGGCATGAAATTTTTCATATTTCTATTTTTACTCACATCCTTTTCGATTAACGCCAAAGAGGTTTTAATTGAGAAAGGCCTTAAGTCTGTTCCAATTATTCACCAAGGTGAAGTGGTTAATATTCAAAGAAACCAAGATAGATCTCATGAAATCATGAAGTTTTATCAAGGTACTTGGCGTGGAAAAATACAGCCACTATTTCCCTTTGGCACATATCCTGTGGAAACAGTTGCTGAGTTGGAGGTAATTGAATACATTAATGACATCTCTCACGGAGATGAACAAGTGCTTATAATTGATGCGCGTCCTCAGTCGGCAACCATTATTACAGGCATGATTCCAACATCGATAAGAGTTGACAATAATCAATTGCGCGCTTTAAGTTCTCGTAATCAAACGCTAACTTTATTTGGCGTTAATTCCGGGATAACGGGCTACGATTATACCAATGCTAAAATTTTGGTAATTTATTGCAACGGATTTTGGTGTGGAAAATCACCAAAAATGATTCGCAAATTAATTGCCCTGGGCTACCCACCTGAATTACTAAAATATTATCGTGGTGGTATGCAAGCTTGGCGTTCGGTTGGTTTAACAACAGTTAA
>Ga0209142_1001196_pt1 | contig 15045 bp, 13 predicted proteins | sample SaaInlV_120m_DNA_FD_184678 | JGI IMG/M metagenome (GOLD analysis project Ga0209142, IMG submission 184678) | Marine microbial communities from expanding oxygen minimum zones in the Saanich Inlet - Saanich Inlet SI074_LV_200m_DNA (SPAdes) (version 2) | ecosystem: Environmental > Aquatic > Marine... | reverse complement strand
TTTGGATACGATAAAATATTTAAATACTTTTCACAAAATGAATTTGAAGTATCTGCTTTTGATAAGTTATATAGTTATGGTACCAATAATGACAATGAGATTATTGATGATGTTTTAGAACCATTTATTTCATCTGGACTATCTGGATTAGAGTTAGTTGCACATTTTTTTCAAGTGGCTCACCTGCAAGGCTTACTTAGGAGGCTTGATAACTCAACAATGCTATGTTCAGTAGAAGCTAGGGTGCCGTTTACTGATTATAGACTAGTTGAAAGGCTTGCAGGTGTTGATTTTAACCATAGAATAACTAATGGATGTGCAAAATACCCTTTGAAGCAACTGGCAAAGAAGATGGGTATACTATCTGACGATATAATATACAGAAAAAAAATTGGCTTTCCTGTTCCATTAGATCGTATTTTTTCAAATACATTATCCGGAACAGGAGAAAATATGGATAATTGGCTAGATTTTAATTTGGCTACATTAGGCGTTCCATTTGAAAAAGAGTATTAATGAAAAATAATTCTATAATTGGATATACTTCAGGCGTATTTGACTTGTTCCATGTGGGGCACTTAAATATCCTTAAAAATGCAAGAAGTCTTTGTGATAAGCTAATTGTAGGGGTTTCAACAGATGAATTAGTTGAATTATATAAGAAAAAAACTCCAATAATTAAATTTTCAGAAAGGATTGAAATAGTGAGGAGTATTAAGTTTGTTGATGCGGTAATTGCTCAAGATACTATGGATAAATATGAAATATGGAGAAAATTAAAATTCAACACAATGGTAGTTGGTGATGATTGGTATAAGACAGAGAAATGGGGGTCTATCGAAAAAAATTTAAAAGATTGTAATGTAAGGGTGGTCTACTTTCCACATACAAAAGGAACGTCTTCAACATTAATTAATGAAATTTTAACAAAGGAGAGACGCTCGATATAATATGAACTTATATTATAAATAGTAATTCTTGAAATTATGGTAAATAATAAATTTTTAAAGAAATCTACATACATATCATCTTTAAATCATAAACTTAAAAAAAATGATATAAGATATCAAATTCCACAATTAGAACGCATTATTCTTTATGTGACGAGTTTATGTAATGCTAAATGTCTGATGTGCGATATCGGGATTGGATCAGGGACAGGTATTGATAGGTTTATTCAAAATGATGAGAGAAATTTAGATCTAAAACTATTAGATAAGATACTTCTTGATTTAAAAAAATCCGGTAAAAAAATATCATTTAATATATTAATGACAGAACCCTTACTTCATCCTGATATTGGAGTTATAGTGAACAAAATAAGTAGTGATGGGCATGTCGTGCGAATGACTACCAATGGGCAGCTATTGCCAAAAAAATATCGTGAACTAGTGGACAATGGAATTTCTTCTATTCAAGTGAGTCTTGATGGCCCTCTAGATTTACATAATAAGATTAGAAGAATAAAGAATTTTGATAAGGCAATAGAAGGGATAAGGCTAATTAAAAGTGCAAATCCACAAGTTGGAGTTTCTATAAACTGCACAATAACAAACCTTAATTATAATAGACTATCTGAGTTAGCATTTACTTTAGGAACTAGTGGAGTTTGTATTGATGTTTTAAAATTCCAGTTCATGGATTTTGTTTCTTCTGATATGGCAAATAATCAAAAACTATGCGAACCAGAGTTATTACAGAGTGAATCAATAATTAGTGATGATGTCAGTCCTGAAAAAATAGATGTAAAAATATTGCATCATGAGCTAGTAAAAATAAAAAAAATGAAGTTTGATAATATCACGTCGATTAAAGTAATACCAGACATAATTGATGAGAATAAACTTGGATCATATTTTAGTCTTGAAGGTAAAGAGATGGAGTACTATAATTTTTGCACACTGCCGTATAAGCAGATTGCAATTAAAACTGATGGGTCTGTTATATACCATATGCGATGTTTTGATATAGATCTTGGTAATGTTAATAATACTAGTGTTATGGATATATTTAATGGCCATAAAGCAAAAGAATTCAGAGATAAGCTAAATAATAGTAATTTTTGTATGCCTGCCTGTACCCGTTGTTGCGGTGTAAATTTTAGATAATTACAATAGGTATTTTTTAAAAGTTTATTGGATTGGTGGAATTTTATGTTTAATAAATCTTTTTTTATTATAGGTTATTCTGGCGTTGGTAAGACTACTGTCGCTAAAATTATGGTTGATTATTTGAGTAGCAATGGATACAAAACTCTTCTATTTGACGGTAATAAAATGTCAGAGTATTCTATACTAGATAAATATAATGGGTACGATATATGCTCCAGGTTGAAGCGTGCTAAACAATTGACTAATATTGTTAATTGGGTTAATAATCAAAATGTCATCCCTATTGTCGCTGTAATTGGACAACCAAAAGAAGCACGGTCTTATTGGAGAAAAAATGTTGATGAGTATTGTGAAATTTACCTTAAAGCACCTATAGAGACATGTATAAAGAGAGACAATAAGGCTATTTATAAAAATAAATCAGAAAATATTGTAGGTGTCGATATTCAATTTGATGAGCCTACTTGTTCGGATATTATTTTAGATGCAAAAAATAAAACACCAGATGAATTGTTGAGAGATATCTTAAGGGTACTTAGAAGATAGTTTTTTAATACTGCATAAAGTATAGAGTAACTCTATCTACAGCCTAATGATTATAAAATATTACGCCTAGAAATATTCCTTAGGCATATTTTTTAAAGTTTACTTGGTGTGCCTATATTGAGTTTCAATTCAAGGTATCAAACTGGAGTATGTACAATAACCTGTGATTTTTTTTGTAAAAACTACTTTAAAGTATATTGTAGTACAGATTTATATGTTAAAGGAATAAGCTGACACTAGTTTGCATATTAGTAAGGTAGGATTATTCCAAGGATATGCTAAAAATAGATTGATAATGTTTAAAGGGATGGGTGAAAGTATGTTTAATTTACACCTAAAATAATGTGAAATTATTAGAATATAGTTACCTCAATTTAAAATGCTTTAATCAGTACGATGTTTAAATATATTTGTGTCAGTGGTTACGGATGGAGTGGATCAGGTGCTTGTATTGATTTATTGAAAGAATTTGATTGGTTTGGAGCCCCTGATGGGGAGTTTCGTATTGCTAAAGATCCACATGGTTTATCAGATTTGGAATTCTCCTTAGTTCATAATTGGGACTTTATTAGAAATGATGTTGCAATTAGAGAATTCTTGAATTACTGCAACATGTTAAGCAGAGAGACAGGGATTTTCAAAAGGGTTGGAAAAAACTTCAGCAAAAAACTTAATGTTGATTTTATGCAATTATCTGAAAGTTACATAGATAGATTGGTAGATATGACATATTATGGCGATACTTTTGTTCATAGATACAATATATCATCAGTTAAATCATTTGTAACAAAAATAAGGAGTAAACTAGGGAAGAATAATGCTGTACAAATGTACTATTCAAGGCCGGATGAAGTTAAATTTTTACAAGAAACAAAGAGTTATTTGGATGGTATTTTTTCTAATTACATAAATAACTATAATATAAAATATTTACTGTTAGATCAGGCTATTCCACCAACTAATATCATTCGAACCATGGAGTACTACAGATCTTCTAAATTAATAATTATAGATCGTGACCCTAGAGATATTTATTGCAACATGGTTAGGGGGAATGGGCTTTTGGGGTCTGATTTGATTGAAGAAGGTTCAGCTATTAAATATATAAAATGGCATACTTTAATGAGAAAAATGTCAAAAAATGATAAAAATAATAAAGATATTTTAAAAAAAGTTATTAGATTGAATTTTGAAGACTTGGTTTTAGATTATGACTCGTCAGTTGCAAAGATATTTGATTTTATCGGTGTTAATGGTGTTCACAGTCAAAAATATAAATTTTTCAATCCAAATGCATCTGCAGCAAATATTGGGTTATGGAAAGAATATCACAATCAGGAAGTTATGCAAGAGATTGCCAATATGATTCCTGAATATTGTATCGATATATAAATAAAAATATGGAACAAATGTTTGATAAGGTCTCCAAAAGATGTTGCATACTTATGCGTGAGAAATACAGATGGAAGTTGCACCAGAGTGGAGATATAAAAGTTTGGTTTTGTGGATATTTATACAGTAGTAGCATCAATAGTATGTTTAAAAAAATATCATCTATTTTCCATAATGCTTCTACCAGTAAACATGATGTATTCCATTGGATTAATAGCATATCTGGGAATTTTGCAATTGTAATAGAAACCGATATATGGATTATTGCTGTAGTTGATAAAATATGCACTATTCCTATATTTATTTTTGAGCGCGAGGATGGTATTGCGATAAGTAATCATGCCCCTCTGTTAAAAAATAAATATAATATAAATAATTTAAATTTATCAGCTGGGCTAGAGATTTCTATGTCTGGCTATACCGTTGGCAATAAAACGTTGTATCAAGGCCTTGAGCGTTTAGAAGGTGGAGAGTGCGTAATATATCATAACAATATATTACTTAGAGAATATTACTATACTTATTCTCCATGGAAGGCAAGTGTCAGGAGTAAGTCCAAACTTGCAAAAGATTTTACAGATACTTGTATTAGTACACTAATAAATTTAAAAAATAGTGCTAATGGACGACAAATTGTAATACCATTAAGTGCAGGCAATGACTCTAGGCTGATTGCTAGTGGTTTAAAAGAGCTGGGAGTAAAAAATGTAGTGTGTTTCTCATATGGGAGGAAGGGAAACTTTGAGACGCCAATAAGTAAGGTAATTGCAGAAAAATTGGGGTATAAGTGGCTATATTTGACTACCAGTATAAAAAATAAAGGAAGTTTTTTTAAATCAGATGTTTATAAAGAATATGTATTGGAGTTTGAGTCATATGGATCTATTCCGAGTGTTCAGGAAGTTTATGAAGTGTCGTTATTAAAACAAAATCCTTTAATTAATGATGATGCTATAATAGTTAATGGTAATAGCGGTGATTTTATTTCTGGTGGGCATGTGAGTACAATATTAGATGTAAAATATGCACCAAAAAATATAGATGAGGTAAATTGGACTGTGTTTTTAAATAAGCATTACTCTTTATGGCAAGATCTAAGGACAGAAGTTAATGACTCTTATATTGTATCTGAACTTAAAAAGGTATTTTTATCCCGATCTACAGCATTAATAGATTTTGAAAAATATCATTATGCTATTATGGAGAGCATTGAATGCATTGGAAGACAAAGTAGGTATGTTATTGGACAGCAACGCATCTATGAGTACTTTGGATACGAGTGGAGATTACCGTTATGGTCAGATGAAATGTTAAATTTTTGGGAAAGTGTTCCTTATGAGTACAAGGTGGGGCAGAATCTATATATTGAAACATTACGAAAAAATAATTGGGGTAGTGTTTGGTTAGATATAAAGGTTAACGACAAAGAGATCAATCCATATTTTTTGAGATGGACTCGAGCATTGTTAAAGTTTCTATCGATACCATTAGGGAAAAAGAAATGGCATAGACTTGAAAAAAATATTCTTGAATATTTCATGCATCCTTCAAATGCACCGTCAGCTGTACCATACTTAAATATGTTGTTCGATAGTCGTGGGCATAGAAATACAAACTCTTGGTTGGCAGATAAAATGTTAAAAAAACATGGGCTAGGGAGCCGCATATGGAGGAAAAATGAAAAATTTTTTTTTAATGATTTATAGGGCGCTATACAGGAGGTTGATAAAGTATAGGTTAGTTCGCACTAAAGTTTTTATCATTAATAATAAAAATGTTGTATTTCATAATATTGGAGATAATAGTCTATTAGAAAATATAGTAATTAATGGGTTTGGCAGTCATGAAAATGAAGTTGTTGAACTAATAAAAAATTATAGTTGGGATATGAAGTTTTTTTACGATATTGGATCCAACGTTGGATATTACCCTGTAATAGTAAACTCTTATCATAAAAATGTTTCAGTAATTGCTGTTGAGCCATTTCCTTCTAGTGCAGAATATATTAATACTATTAAAAATAATAATAAATTATCTTTTAAGCTTATTGAAAAAGCTATTGATTCATCTTCAGGAGCAACAAAGAATTTATTTTTTCCAGTATCTAAAAATAGCTCTAAATTACCAGGTTCAGCTACTTTGATTAATTCTTTTAAAGGGTCAGGAGGTGTGTTTAATAATCTTCCATTTGATACTATCAAGGTGAAAACAATAACTTTAGATGATTTAATGAAAGGTAGTGACGATAGCGCTTTAGTAAAGTTAGACTGCGAAGGTAATGAATTTAATATACTTAGGTCTTCATCAGTTCTAGAAAGAAATAATGTAAGTTTTATTATTGAAATTATGATAAATGATTTAGATAAAAATGAAGTCTTTGATCTTATGATTGAACATGGTTACAATGGATATTTAATAACTAATGCAGGTCTAATTAAAGAGAGTCGCCCTCTTACACTTCCAAAACCAGATAGGAATGATAGGACCCTTTGGAGGAATCATTTTTTTACTAAGAAAGCAGCTTCCGAGGTTCAAGATTTTTCAATTAAAAATTATGGTCATTGGATATAATATTATATCTTGAAAGTTTTATTCCCATTTGTAGGTGATTCTGTCGGTGGTAGTCACCGATCTATTTTAGAGCTATATGACGCACTAAATAGTAGCGCTATAACTCCTATTTTTGTCTTACATGAAATAGGGCCATTATCTAGTTTATTGGATAGTCTTAATATACAATATGAGTATATTTTCATTAAAAATTTAGCTGGTGAATCTCCATATATACCTAAAATTATATTTAGTATCGTATTTAATTTTTTTAAATTAAATAAATTTATACGTAAAAATAAAATAGACATTGTGCATGGCAATGATTTACGAATAAATCTTACGTGGTCTTTGCCTGCTAGATTATCCGGCGCATTTTATCTGTGGCACCAAAGGGCTGTAATGTCGTCTTCAGTATTATGGAAAACTTCCACATTAATGGCAGACTATTTTGTAGCTATTTCTGAGTGTGTTTATAATTCATTACCGAGTAACATACCAAAGTCAAAAAAAAAATTAATTTTAAATCCATTTGATACTAGAAAGACTTATGAAATAAAGGATTCAAGGAGATGGGTTAACAGTATTTATAGTATACCCAAGAACTCTATTTTGCTTGGCTATATTGGACGTCTTGTAGACTGGAAAAATATCGATTTTCTTATTAGTTGCTTTGCAAAATACACGAAGAAAAGTAGTTTACACTTGCATTTAATAATAGTTGGAGTCGGAAACGATAAGTATACAAATAATTTAAGGCGATTAGTGTGTAAATTAGGAGTAAATAGTATGGTTACTTTTGCAGGATTTAACTATGATCCGAGTCGAGTAATTTCTGCTTTTGATTTAATGGTTGCACCAAGTGATAAAGAGCCTTTTGGCAGGACATTAGTAGAGGCCATGATACAGAACACTCCTATCTTAGCAGCCAAAGGTGGTGGACACTCTGAAATTATTGACAATGGAGTGTCTGGCAGGCTATATGAGCATAATAATATTGATGATTTCATAAGCCAATTTAATTTGTATATTAATAATAGCAAATATACACATAAAATAATAAATAATGCAAATACTATTGCGAAATTAAAATACTCTTCACACAGTCATGCTGAAAGTATTGTTTGTATATATCGTCAGTCAATTATCACTTGAATTCCATGGAGTTTACAAATAATAGAAAGGTGATTGTACATTTTGTTGGATTGAGTGGCATTGGAGGTGTTCAGTCAAATTTTATTGAATATATGAAAAATATAGAACTTTACCCTTCTGAATATATTCATAAGGTCTACACATTTGGCGGTATTGATAAAAATTACCAACTTCCTGTTGATGTGCTTGATATAAGAAAAATATTGAATCTATATAGGCTAATATTAGATGTTATTTCTAGAGATGTAATTGTTCATTTTTATAATAATTTATGCAGCCTTAACGTGGCACTTTTTTTATTCTTTCTACCCGTACATAAACTCATTGTTCATGAGCGTGGAACAATTTGGAATCAACCATCTTCTAGTTGGTTAATACCTAGTTTTATAGCGTGGAAAGCATCTGTTGTTATATCAAATTCTTTTGCGACAAAAACAATGTTGATAAAAAAAATCTTTATTTCTGATAAAAAAATACGGGTACTGCATAATGGCATCAATACTTCACTGAATTATGAATATGGAGATAATCGTGTAAAAAGTAATACTATATTCCGTGTTGGCTTTCTTGGTCGTCTAGATTCTCCTAAGGGGGTACATGTGTTAATCGATGCTATGCACCATCTTATAAATGAAAAAATTGAATTAGTTATTGCTGGTGAAGGAGTGTTGAGCAGTGTACTTAATAAAAGAGCATCCAAATTAAATAATATAGAGTTTATTGGGCGTATTGATAATCCTTATTTTTTTTTAAACAAGATTGATTTACTTGTGGTGCCTTCTATTAGAGAACCATTTGGAAACGTATGTCTTGAGGCGGGCCTGTGTAAAACCCCTGTGTTAGCTGCAAATATTGATGGAATTCCTGAAATTATTGAACATGGTGTGAATGGTGAGTTGATAGATGCAGCTGATAAAATTTCAATTAATTTTCCACAAAATGCCGTACCATTGCCTGAGTTTGTAATAGATCCGATTAGTTATAAGCCTCAGGCGCCAAGACAAATTAATTCATTGTTATTGGCAAATAAGATATTAGAGTTAAGCATAAACCAAGATAAGTTGACACAGTATGCTGATGGATTACACGATAGGGTTGTAGATTATTTTAATATAGAAAGATATACAAAAGAATTACATGCAATATATAATGAAATCAATTTATAATTTTTAGCTTTTATAAGTGATATCTGATGATTAACATTTTTTCTGAAAGGATTTTATTAATAGTATTTATTATAGTAAATATAGCTCTTTATTCATTTTCTTATGATGGCGCAACGTTCGTTGAGGGCGCTGATTCTTCACAATATTATTTGCCAGCATTGAGTTTTTTAGAAAATGGAAAGTTTGTGCAAGGCGATGTTTCATTAACCTTTGGCCCACCATTGTATTCAATTTTTCTTGCTATACCAATATATGTTTTTGGCTTTGACGAGTCTGATGCCGCTATAGTATTTATTCAGTGCACACTTCTTTATTTGACAGGTGTTTTATCTAGACAGATTTTACTGCAATTTTCCAATAAATTAGGACTTCTTGTACATGCTCTTATTATCTTTAATCCAAATAGCATTATTACTGCCCACCTTGTACAAAGCGAAACATTGTTTACGTTTTTATTTATATGGTCTATAATTGTAGCTTTTAAAATAATAAATAATTTTTCTTTAAAGAGGGTAATTTTACTTGGATTTTTAACGGGTTTAGCGGCCTTAACAAGACCGGTGGCTATATATTTATTATTACTATGGCCTATGTTTATTTTAATCTCCTTAATAGTCAAGAATAAGTTGGATATTGGTAACCAGTTTATTTTTTATAGAAAGAGAGAATGGATGAGGTTGTTGTCTATAATGCTCATCGGGGGGATGGTAGTTTCACCATGGTATGCTAGGAATTATATTGAGTTTGGTAAAGCTTTTTTTACTTCAAATGCCGGGGCATATCTTCAGGCACAGTATATTCAGTTAAAAAATAAGGGGTTTGGTTATAATAGAGAGGACGCTATGAAGGAGCATAGAAAAATATTTTCAGACTATTTAGGCAAAAAGAAGCTATCTAATTTTTGTTTGAATAATGATAGACATTGGTCTTGCAATGGCGCACTTACTAGTGCTTCGTTAAGCGGTATAGTTAGCGAGCCTTTAGTCGGTCATGCCAAGGCGTTAGTTAACTCATGGGGAGCTTTATTTTTTTCAGGTGGCGCAAGTAACATAAGGAACTATTTAAGGATTGATGGTAAGGAACTTATTGTGAGTTTTCAAAAAAAATCTTTTAATGGTTTGAAGTCTATTTTAAATTTAATAAGAGAGATGCCTACTTCCTATTTAATTATTTTTATTTTCACAACGATATTTTCAACAATATCAAGAATTATAGGAATTGTTGGAATTTTTTATCTTATTAAGGAAAAAAGATGGCGTCCATATGGATTATTATTAATTGAAACTGTTTCTCTTTTTACTGCTGCTTACTTATATTTGGGACAATCAAGGTTTAGAGTTCCATTAGAGCCAATATTAATGATATTTACAGTGGTTGGTATTTTATTTATGATTAAAAAATCAAATAAATAAAAAGGAGTGTAATGAAATTAAGCAGAAGAAAGCGATTGATAAAAGAGCAGGCAGACAAAATTGCAAAGGATAGAGATAGTTGGATTAAAAAAAATAGATATTTTTATAATGATGACTATTCTTATATGCAGTTTCTTGTAAAAAAGAAGTCACGTGTACTGGAGTTAGGGTGTGGCACAGGGGAGTTATTAAACATTTTAGAGCCTTCTTACGGGGTAGGTGTAGATTTGAGTAATAACATGATATCTATCGCAAAAAAAAAATATCCAGACCTTGATTTTATTCAGGGGGATCTGGAGGATGAAAAATTAATTTCTTCTCTCCAAGGGCCATTTGATTATATTATTCTCTCTGATACAATTGGAGATTTAGATGATTGCGAGGTGTCTTTTATTAACCTGCATTCCTTGTGTACTCCCCAAACTCGTTTAATTATTTCTTATTACTCTTGGCGTTGGGAGCCAATATTAAGACTTGGGGAGAGGCTTGGACTTGTTATGCCGTCTTCTGGTACGAACTGGCTAACTACAGATGATACAATTGGTTTTTTGCACTTGGCAGACTTCGAAATGATTAAGCGAGAATGGCGCCAGTTAATTCCAAAAAATTTTTTTGGTCTAGGTTCGTTTGTCAATCGTTTTTTTGGTACTCTACCAATTATTCGTCGTTTATCATTACGAAATTACATAGTAGCACGGTCCTTACGTAATTCATTGTTAAATAATCCATCGGCTACGGTATTAATCCCTTGTCGTAATGAGGAGGGCAATGTTGAGAATGCCATAAAACGTATTCCTGACTTCTGTAATGATATCGAGGTTATTTTTGTTGAAGGCGGTAGTAAAGATAACACGCTAAAGGAAATTAATCGAGTTATTGAGAGTTATCCAAATAAAGATATTAAAGTCTTCGAGCAAACTGGCACAGGAAAAGGTGATGCAGTGCGTAAAGGATTTAGTCACGCAAGGGGTGATATACTCATGATTTTAGACGCTGATTTGACCGTCCCTCCGGAAGATTTACCTAAGTTTTATAATGCAATAGCAAATGGTAAAGGTGAATATATTAATGGTACAAGATTAATTTACCCTATGGAGAAAGAGGCAATGCGATACCTTAATTATATTGGAAATCGTATTTTTGCTTTATTATTTACCTGGCTTCTTAACCAGAGAATCACTGATACACTCTGTGGAACTAAAGTCCTAACAAAGAAAAGTTATGAAGAAATAATGAATAATAGAGGTTATTTTGGAGATTTTGATCCTTTTGGAGATTTTGATTTAATTTTTGGAGCAATGAAGAATAATTTAAAATGTGTAGAGGTGCCAATTAGATATAAGGCTCGTGAATATGGAGATACGCAAATTGATAGGTTCAGGCACGGTATTTTGTTGTTTAAGATGGTGTGGTTTGCCTATAAGAAAATGAAAATTATGAAATTGTAACATTGAGTTTTAATACGTATATATTATGGCAATCCCGTTTTTTTCTATAGATTTCAATTTATCTGAATGGACATCATTTTTTTCTGCATCTTTGGGTTTTGGCTCAAGAAGCAAGCAAGAGGAAAAATTATTAGAATTACTTTCTAACAGGTTTCCAGAAAAACAAATTACTCTGTTTCCATCGGCCCGCATGGCATTTTATTTTGTATTAAAAAATACATTTAAGACAGGTGACGAGGTGGTATTTCCTGTGATGGGCTTCCCACTTTATGTAAAGATTGCATTGCAATTAGGACTTAAACCTGTGTATGTTGATGTTGAAGATAAACATTTTACAATTGATTCTAAAAAACTAGACAGTGCTATCACAACTAATACAAAAGGCATTGTTGTGACTCATCTGTTTGGTTATCCGTGCAATATGGATAAAGTGATGGAAATTGCAAACAAACATAGTATCCCGGTTATTGAAGATTGTGCACAATCATACGATTCTTTTTATAAAGGAAAAGAAACTGGAACTTTTGGCTATGCGGGTATTTTTAGTTGTAGTTTGATGAAGGTGCCTACTACATTAGGTGGCGGTATTCTATTAACAGAAGATGAAGTACTTCATGATAATATTAATACAAAATTAGAGTCCGGCAGTTTTAATAAAAGTATTGCTTTTCGTTCAAAGTATTTTATAAAAAACCTTATCAGTATTTTAAATTCTTATCCAGTTTTGTATAGCTTGCTCTCCCATCGTATATTCGGCCTTATTAAAAAAAAGAGCCCAAATGCACTTAGAAACATACTTTACTCAGGAATGGGGCTTATGGACAATCAGTATGATGAATGGGAGCGACCTATGCTTGCACATTATCAACTATCAGTTGGTAATGTGCAATTTAACAAGTCTCGTCAGATGACAAATATAAGAAAAGATTACACAAATATACTGGATGAAAAACTGCGTGACAATGATGATTATGAACTACTTGATACAGTTAATGAAGATATATATTGGAATTGTCAATATTATGTTATTTCAGTAGAAAATAATATGGATAAATTTTTTAATCAAATGTTTGATAAAGGCATCCACCTTATGAAAGAAGATGTTTGGGATTGTTCAGTATATAAGTTTTCTAAAGATATGCCAGGAAATTTCCCAGTGGCTAAAAAATACAATCCAACATTGATTAGAATTCCGAATAGTTCATTTTTATCAAAAAAAGATATAGTTGCAATTGCAAATCAAATGAACAGACTTTAATAAAATTTTGTTGATGACAAAGAAAAAGTTCACTAGTGTAGATCTTTTTTCTAGTGAGTACTGTCAATATATTCAGTACGACTTTACGGGTAGTAATGAACTCCCAGGTGATAGTTATTCAATTAAGGGTTCGGGGACATCTATTGTAGGTGCTTTTTTTTCAAAAGGCTCTATAGTGATAGAAGGCCAATCTAAGAAAGATATTATTGCTTTAGATGTGGAGAATAAAGAAATAATCGTACGACCAGACATCACATTATCAAATTTATATGAGTTTCTGATTCCACAACACCTTTTTTTAGCTTCTGTACCTTCTTATCCAGGGGCTTCGATAGGGGGATGTATTGCTGCTAATGTACATGGTCAGAATCATATGAAAGAAGGATGTTTTTCTAATAATGTCAAGAGTTTATTAATATATCATCCCGATAAGGGTCTAATAGAATGTAGCATTGACAAGAATAAAGATTTGTTTGATCTTACAATAGGTGGTTACGGTGCTACTGGTGTTATTCATGAGGCTAAACTTCATCTTATTAGTATTAAAACTAACCTATTAAATGTAAAAACGGTCACTTTTCAAACTTTGTTTGAAGCATTTCAATTAATGGAAAAAGAAAGTATTAATTATGATTATTTACACAGTTGGTGTGATATGTCTTTAGCAAATCGTAATAAACAACCAGGGTTGATTTCTTTTGGTAGTTATAAGCAGGGGAATCAGATTAAGCAATATAAAATTGATCATAAAATAAGCAAAGTTCACCTGCCAATATTGATAAATATATTTGGGACTAAACTTATAGTTGTTGTTAATAAGTTATATTATTTCATAAACACGATTAAGTGTTATAAAACAATGCTATTGCATGATTTTATTTTCCCATCTAGATCTAATTTATTTTATTTCAGTATGTTTGGCAAAAAAGGCGTTATTGAACACCAAGTAATCATTCCTAAAGAAAAAGCAAAAAGATATCTTGAAGAGATGATGATGATTATAGAAAACACTAATCCCAAAATATCATTATGTCACCTCAAAGTGTTTAGTGGGCATGGTAGTTTATTAAGGTTTGATGGTTCAGGCTATTGTTTAGCACTACATTTTTACAATAATTCTAAAGGCATTAATACACTTCAAGAAATTGATAAGATTGATTTGAATTATGGTTGCAAGGTAAATTTAGTAAAAGATTCAAGACTAAGTATAGAATCAATTAATAAACAATATAGTGAGGTAGATTTGTTTAGATTAAAAATACGCAATTACGACCCTTTAATCAAGTTTAGAAATAATATAATTAACAAGGTTTTTAATAAAAATGGGAAGTAATATTGATGTAGGTAAAACGTTTAATAAGTTTGCTTCTTTGTATAGTGAAATTAGCAATCAATATACAATTAAACGTAGATATCAAATAGCTGCATCATTTTCTAAAGGTAGATTGTTAGATGTTGGTGGTGCATCAGGATTGTTATTGCCATTTCTTAAAGCCAATATTCAACCTATTGTTTTAGATATTTCTTACAATATGTGCTTAGAGGTTAAGCGTAATCATGATATTGCTATCATCTGTGCAGATGCCGAAAAAATCCCTTTTTCTAGCAATAGTTTTGATACTGTGGTCTCTCTTGAGATGATATATTACCTCAATAATCCATTAAATTTTATAATTGAAGTTGAACGCATATTAAAGCAAAATGGACTATTAGTTTTGTCATTTTATAATAGTAAGCTGAATTTTCTTGTAACCCTTCGAGGTATACTTAGAAAATTGAAACTTGGTAATATGTTCGCTGACGATGGCGATCCTAGTTTTACAAAACTGGAGGAATTGTACCAACACTTGGAGAATACCTCGCTTGAGGTTTTAAGTGTCAATAATGTTGTGTTTTTTCCTTTTAAGGCATTTGATGGGATTAATCGTATTTTGGAGAAGACTTTTTTGAAGCGATACGCATTATTTAATATTGTAGTAATAAAGAAATAGTAATAAAATATGTTGC
>Ga0209142_1001192_pt1 | contig 15067 bp, 26 predicted proteins | sample SaaInlV_120m_DNA_FD_184678 | JGI IMG/M metagenome (GOLD analysis project Ga0209142, IMG submission 184678) | Marine microbial communities from expanding oxygen minimum zones in the Saanich Inlet - Saanich Inlet SI074_LV_200m_DNA (SPAdes) (version 2) | ecosystem: Environmental > Aquatic > Marine... | reverse complement strand
GTAACTGAATTAGATATGGCAATGGAAATGATGGATTGGGGTGGTGTTGGAGTTATACATAGATTTCAGAGTATTGAAAAACAATCTAAAATGATGAACAAATTATTCATAGAATGGAAATCATTTTTTAGAAATTTAGATGGTAAAAGTGATTATGAAAGAACTCATGAAAAAGAATATGATGAATGGCTGGGTATGGTTAGTGGATGGAATAGTGCACCGACTAAATCAGATTGGGAAGATTTACATGAAAGATTTTGGTTTATAGACCAAAGTAAAGAACTGGACGATGAGTGGGTAAAAAGACCATTATGTGCAGCAGTTGGTGTTACGGGTGATTACAAAGAACGAGCACAAGAATTAGTAAAAAACGGATGTAATGTATTACTTATAGATATAGCACACGGTCATCATGTATTGATGAAGAACGCAATAGAGGAGTTAAAAAATGAATTTGGACGAAATGTTGAAATCATCGGGGGTTCAATTGCCACCAAAGAAGCAGCAAAAGACCTATGTGACTGGGGAGTCGATGGTCTCCGAGTGGGAATCGGAAATGGTTCATTATGTGAAACAAGAATCAGGACTGGTGTCGGGCTACCTCAAGTTAGTACTTTGCTTGATGTGTGTTCCGTTGCTGACACTTTTGGTGTTCCTTGCATCGCTGATGGCGGTATTCGGAATGTGGGTGATGTGGCTAAAGGACTTGGGGCAGGAGCTGACTCAGTTATGCTCGGCTCTCTTCTCGCTGGGACGAAGGAAACACCAGGAAATACCCACAAAGTAGGAGAATGGCCGAATGAAAAGCTATACAAGAAATATAGAGGAAGTGCTTCCCTTGATAGTAAGTCTGACAGAGGAGAATCTAACAACGTGGAAGGAAACTCTAAAATCATTCCATACAAGGGTAAGGTTAAGCGGATTATATCTGATATTCGTGATGGTATTAAGTCATCTTGCTCATATGTTGGCGCGAATGATATATTGGATTTTCAATCAAAATGCGAATTCGTCAGAGTCACCCAAGCCGGAACAATCGAAGCAAAACCACACTTATTATGAATCACCAATTAAATGGTGATTAGAAATGAAGAAAGAAAAACCAAAACATTCAGATGCCGGAAAGGGTGATAAGTCAAGACAAGCAATATCACCTATCGAATGGGCAAAAAGGTGGGAAAAAATATTTAAGCCACAAGTTAGTGGCAGTAAAACAAGCAACAACACGAGGAAAGTAAAATGAGTAACTTCACGAAAGCAATCAAGACTCTTATGGGTTGGATAGGTCATGACAATCGTTCTGGAGATGAGCGTAGAATATCAAAAGTTAAACGTAAAACAACAAAAAGAAAAAACGCTAGGAGAAAATAAATGATATTGGATAGTTTATTAGCAGGAGTTATGTTATTCAGTTCATATGCTATAAGAACGCCAAATGTTCAACCTAATCCAGATGACTATGAAATTAGTATTGGATTAACTCACAAGAATTTTCATATCAATCGACAATGGGAAAGGGAACTTGGTGAGTTCTACATAGATGATTTATTTTGGGCCAAGTTAGAAGGTGGTAAAATCTATTTTAAACCAGAGTATATGAATAAAGAAAGTCACGATGTGCGATACTTTAAAATGGACTGGAGAAATACGTGGAAAGATTTTTCGTATGGATTCACAAGCCGTAACGATGATGAAGATGTATTTAGTCAGAACTTTGAAACATTCTTTAGTTTTGGTATGAGTAAAAAGAAAACCTATTGGGAAAAGGTAGATGTGGAAGTTTCGTTTGATGGATATATGCCACCAGACGATACTGGAGAGAATACCACATTTGAATATGAAGATAAATTTAAAATATCTTGGAAACTTACAGATAAAGTTAGGTTATATAATTTAGGTGAAGTATCTAAACTTCAAGGTAAAGGATTTTATAAAGGTAAAATTGGCATAGAAGTGTCTTTATAACTTTTGGTTATTAGTTAAATATTTATTATAACAAGGAATATTTTATGGATTATATCATCACAAATTCAGAGTCACAGACTCACACACCAATCACAACCGATTGGAATAGTTCCACATCCTACCAGTTAGAGTTTATTTTTATTTACAAAAAATAAAATATTTTACTTGACTTTAAGTAAATTTATTCGTATTATTAAGAGAGAAAACAAATGAGCAGAAATTCAATATGGTCAAATGAAAGAACAGAGATAGCAACTTGGCTATCTGGTTATCTAAATATGATAAAGACATGGGTAGATAAAATCTTAGACAATGAACATCATGACGTAGATAAAATGAAAATCATTGGTTTATTAAATGAATGGATTGGGTGGTTGGAAGAAACCAAAACCAAAATCATGATGATGAAAGACGTTGACCCTGGTGAAATAAAAGAAAAGGAATAGTAATGAATAGGTTATTGATAATAGTTGGTTTATTGACCATAGGGTGTTCAGATTTCAACCCAATAATGTCAGAATCGGAAGATTGTGATTGTGGGTTAGAAATAACATCTACATTACCTGAAAATAATGGAATTTATGAATTAGAATATAATGCTGATTTAGCTCAAACATATTCAATTTTAGATGCAAGTACGGAGTGCGGTTGGTCACAACATATTCAATGGGATTCCGACTATCAATATCAAATTCAAGGGGAATGGATTAGTTTAGTCAATCCAGCAAGTATGAGTGATGAAGATGGTAATGCTAAGATAGTATTTGCCGTTTGGGAAGATTTTATCGGTGACACGATAACTATTTATGGTGGATATACAGATGAACACGGCCACCATTTTATTAATTCAGTAAGGATAAAAATAGTTAATGAGGAATAATAATGAAATATATGTTAGTGGATAATAATGATAATATTGTTCATGCCGTTGATTTAAATAACAGATATACTCAAGAAGAAGCACACGGATATTTTGTGAATTTAAAACAAATAGGTGAAAAAGAATTTAATACATTATGGAGAGTAATGACCGAACAAGAACATAAACGGCGTAAATTTAATAGTGAAACCATTAAAGAATACGAAGAGTTCGGTGATTGGATGGACTTGGAAAAATCATGACAGAAGTTGACACTAGAGGATGGTATCAAATCAAAGCCACACATCCAAAGTATCCTGAAGTAGGTGAACTTACGTTTTGGTTATACAGAGAAAATAAAAAAGAAGTGCATAAAATAGTAATAGAAAGGGGTTATCAAAATATCAAATGGATTCGAAATGATTTTCCGCCACTTTTAAAAGAAAACGATAAGACATAATGACATACTTTAAATCGTGGTATGGTAATTGTATCTATATAGTGAATACCATCACCAAATAAATGGGATGGTAAATCGTGTTAGACGAAAGTTAACATAGGAGAATACAATGAATAGATTAATAGTAAACCCACAGCATTTCAATCGAGATGAATTTTTAACACCTTTTGATAAAATATTTGACCAAATGATGAGTAAGCAGTTTCCTGCTTTTCAAGAAGAAGTTGGTGTGTCTTTCAACAAAGGTTCTTATCCCAAAGTAAATGTTTATGAGTACGATGATAGAATAGGTATCATAGCAGAGATTCCAGGATTGGATAAGAAGAACGTTTCAGTAGAAGTTGAAGAAGATGTACTAACTATCTCAGGTGATAAACACGGAGTTGAAGATGAAGGTGCTAAATGTATAACCAGAGAGTTAAAACATTCATCATTTAAAAGGTCTTTTAACTTAGGTGATCATTTAGATGGAGATAATGTTAGTGCTACATTTAAAGATGGTATGTTATCAATATCAATTCCTAAAAAAGAACCTGAATTACCAAAAGTTACAAAAGTAAATATCGGATAATAATTCATGAATAATAAAATCATCAATGTAAATGATGAGAGTTATATAGTTCTTGGAAAAGTGTCGGCTGATTCCCAATATTCAACTGAAGAGTTGAAATCACATTGGAGATTGGCTGACACAATTCTGAAAAATCAAAATGAATTCTTTATCTGTATGAAAATAATAGACGTAAAATTTAATGACATTTAGTGCTTGACTTGTATAGTTATTATTAACTATATTACAGTCATGAATAAGAAACAAATACAACCAACATACAAAGAAAAGGGAGTCCGGTATATGATGTGCCAATGTGGAAAATATATTTCAGTCGGAGATGAAGCGATTGAGGTAAAATGCTCAAATGAAGTCAATAGGAACATAATGTCAATGTTTCCTGAATTACACGAAGAAAAAACCAAAAATAAACCAACGGGTCGGCCAGCTGGATGGCACTTTATGAAAGAGTTCGTAGATAAAGATGGTAATGTGTTTCATAAAGGTAAGGAACAACCAAAGTTATTTGGTACTCTTAAATCCACTAAGGTTAAACCTAAGAAGAAAACCAAACGGAGAACATCAGACCAGATACTTATAGATATACATAAGAAGAAAAAAGCAGCATTAAAGAAAGCTAACAAATTAAAGGAAAGGGCTACGAATGACAAAATCTAAATCTGTCTTCAACACGCCATTAGATAGGGATTACTTTAAGTACAAAGACAGACCTAAAAAGAAAAATGAAGCAGAATTAACACCTTGTTGTAATCAATCTGTTGATCATAAGGTTTTAAATGTCAATAGAAAAGAAGATTGGGAATCAATTCAAGATTACATTGAAAGAAATTTGAGAGATTATTCCAATACGGAATCGATAACTCCAGTTTCTTGTAAAACGTGTGGTCGTTTATTGAAATATATAAGTAAATTAAAGGACGATAAAAGTCTTTGGAGATAACTAATGGCTAAAAAACCAGCGTCATTTGAATATAATGGCACACTCGTAAAAGTTTTAGATGGAGATACAATAGATTGTTATATCGATTTGGGTTTCGATTTGAAAATCAAAAAAAGAATTAGATACATGGGTATCGATACTTGGGAAAGTAGAACAAGAGATTTAGATGAAAAGGCAAAAGGTCTATTGGCTAAAGCTCGGAACAAAGAATTATTAGAGGCTGGTGTATTTAAGATTGTATCTCACGGTACAGGTAAATTCGGTAGAGTATTAGGAGAAATCTTTGTATCTGCAGATGTAGTAGGTCATGAAATATCAGAAGCTATAGATAGAAGTTCAGATGGATTAGTTAGTATTAACGACATCTTAATTGAAGAAGGTCATGCTTACGAATATACAGGTGGTAAGAAGAAAGACTTTAAAGCTGAGATAGCAAAAGAGAAAGCTGCTAAGAAAGAAGATTTAGTTGATAAACCCGCAGAAGAAGAAGCAAATGGAAAGTAAATTCAAAAACATAGCAGATATCGAAGAAGGTTGGAGTGATTTCAAAGATGCCACTCGTGGTGGAAGTACTAAAGCCCATTGGGTAAATCCAAGTGGTAAAGTCTATGATGTTAAAGATACTCATATTATTTTTGTGAGTGAGAAACCAAGTCTATTCAAAACTTCAGTAGATAAGATGAAGAAACTTTATGACAAGTATGATGAGAAGTTTCCAAATCAAGAAGGTAAAGCTCGTATAGAGATTATGACCGACATTGTAAAGAGGGGTTGGATACGAACAAGGTTCAGACCACGAGAAGGTGCTTGGGTTGCCGAAACTTGGAAGTGGGGAACACGAGAAAAGAAGGCTCTTATTAATTGGGTAAAGTATGAAACCAACGGAAAGAAAGTTCAATTCAGAATAAACTTTATCTCTACTTCTAAAAATAAAATAATTGGACATAGTTATAGTCTTGATATGCTGGGAGAACAAGTAGTGGAAAATGTAATAAATGAATCAAGTTTATCCAGAATATGGTCACATAACGAGAAGCATGATTGTGGAGCCATGACGGCTTTTAGAAATGCCGCAGATTGTGGTGAAGGTGAAAAATATACAAACAAGATTAATAAGGCTCGCAATCAGAAATTACTTGGTAACTTATTAAGTATGGGGTATGGTGTAACTAAACTTATTGGTAAGTATCCAGAAGGCGGTAAGTCTTCAAAGGAACTTTCATTCTTCATTGTGGATAAAGATGATAACGGTAATTTATTAAATGATTTAAAGAAACTCGGAAAGATATTCGAACAAGATTCAGTATTAATAGTGCCTAAAGGTTCAGTTAATAAAGAGGCTAAAGCATATTTACTTGGAACTAATAGTTGTAAAAATAATTGGTTAGGTATGAATGGTAAAGAATATTTTGCCGGTGGTCACCCAGGTAAATCAAGTAAAATTTATACTTCATTTGTAAATGGTAGACCATTTATGTTTGAAGAAGTTGGTGAAGAAGTACATCCACCCGGCAATGGAATGGGTTGGTGGGCTATGGATTTAAAATCCAAGACACAAGATGGTTGGATGAATGAAATAATGAAGTTGTTGGAAAACGAATAATTAATAATAAGAGGATGTGGAGAAAGAAGATTGAAAAAACAAGTTTTAGATAAAGGTTTTATAGAAGTCGTAGATTCATTAGGAAATGATTTAACGGTTGTTAATGCCGCAAGAGTATCATTCGGTAAACGAAAAGAAGTATATGATAAGTCGGATGAAAGGTTAGTTCGTTATTTGGCTAAACATAAACACTTTAGTCCATTCAGACATCTACAGGTTCAGTTCCATATAAAGGCACCAGAGTTTGTAATGCGTCAAATGTATAAACACGTAGTTGGGATTGAAACGACATCCAATAGTTCAACTAAAGACCACGCTTGGAATGAAATATCAGGTAGGTATGTGCCAGTAGAAGATTATTACTATCCTGAAATATGGAGAAAACAATCAGAAGATAATAAACAGGCAAGTGAAGGTGCACTAAATCCATTACAACAGAAAAGAATGGATTTGTGTTATAGTGATTATATGAAAAGTGTAGAACATACTTATGATAAGATGATTGATGCTGGAGTGGCTAAGGAACAGGCAAGAATAGTTTTACCATTAAGTCAATACACAGAAGTATATTGGACAGCATCATTTCAAGCAATTGTAAATTTCATAGAGTTACGAGATGAAACAACATCACAATGGGAAATACAGCAATACGCTAAAGTGATGAAGCGGTTAATGATTAATATTTATCCAAAGACAACTGAAATTTGGAGTAAACTACATTGGGAGAAGTAAAATGAATAAAGAATCTTTTGGGTGGATGATGGCAAAGTGTTCAGAGACGGCCTATTTAAACGGTAAGGAAGCTAAACCTTTGTTTAAGGGGTTAGGGTTTAATGGACATAAGTACTTTGATAAGAATGGGGCACAAGCTCATGCTGCATATAATAAAGAATGGCTCGTATTAGCATTCAGGGGTACGGAAGTTAAGTCGTGGTCTGATATTAAGGCTGATTTAAATGTTGATTCTGTTAATGCGAAGTATTTTTATGGTAAAGTACATAAGGGGTTTGAGAAAGAAGTTGATAAGCTTTGGGTACATATACGAGACTATGTTATAAAACAACTTAAAGGTAGGAAGTTAGTTATTACTGGCCATTCACTTGGAGCATCTATGGCTACTATAGTTGCCGCTAGATTTTATAATTCAAGTTTTAAAATTGATGGACTATACACGTATGGTTCACCAAGAGTAGGTAATGATAAATTTAGAGATAGTTTAGATATACCACACTATCGGTTTGTTAATAATTCTGATGACGTAACTAAGATGCCTTTCTACCATTGGGGATATAGACACCACGGGGAATTAAGATATATCAATTCCGATGGTGTAGTTGAACTAGGTACGAATGTATGGAAACGGACTTTGGATAGATTGAAAGGTAGATTAGATAGTTTCAAGAGTAAGGATTATTTTGATGGTCTATCAGATCACAGTATTACAGGATACGCAGACAACTTGCTTGAATATGTTGAAGAGGCGGGTTTATAACATGAAACAGTACTTACCAAAATGGTGGTCTGTTGTGGTTTGGATAATAATCGCAGTAGCATTATGTGGTACTCAACTGAACGGCCAAACTTATACTGAGGGAGATTATGTACTTGGGATACTAGCGGATTGTCAAGTGGTGTTTACACGGTAGTGAATAATAGAAGAACCACGACAATAACATTGTTAAAGTAAAATACTTTCAAAAATAACTTGACTTTATCAAAAAGTATTCGTATATTATATCAATCATAAAATAGAGGTTATATGAGTAAAACAAAAGTTGGTCAATTCGACCACTACAAGAAATGGACAACCGATGAAGGTTACTCGTTTCTTGCTAAGAATTTAGCAGATGCTGAACTATATGTACAGTATGTTGGTGGTCATCTTGGTAAAATAAAAGAGGTTGTGGGTGAGTAAATATTACTACGAGAGAAGTAGTATTCTTGAATCCAAAATTAATATAACTTACCATGAGTTATTCTGTAAATCCGATAAAGAGCTAGACGATTGGATTGAAGAAGTAAGGCAATATATAATTGAAGAGTGGGATGAACGTGGTATCCCACCTATGGTTGGGCAATCTATTGCTGATATAACGAATGGTTTCAGAAAACTACGTGAGTATGACATTCATGGTTTCATTGAAAAAGACGATGATGGCAATGCTAATGTGATTAAGAACTTTAACAAGTTTGCTAATGGCGTCAATCAATTCTTCCCAACTATGTTGAAAACTCGCATTGGTGATGTTGGGGATGTTGGTCTTAATTCAATCTATGATAGAATCAAAGAGGATGTCAATAAGGATTTATTCTATAAAGCTATGCGAAGAGGTGTTCGTAGAGATTCAATGTATAGCTTCAGTAAATCTCTTTCGTTGGATAGGAAAGAAAACGAACAAGGGAAAAAGATATATTGGGACGGGGAGAGTGCAACAGATTGGTTAAAATATTATAACGACAATAAGTTAAAGTTCAGTAAGTTTAGAATCTGGATATCAAAATCACATCAAGAGAAATACCTTAAACAATATGTAACTATTAAAGCTGAAGATATTAGATTGGCTCATAAAAATGGTTTGATTAGTGATGAGATGCTAACTAATATATGGTGTCCAACGCTGAAGAAGAAAATAAGTCTTGATGATTTAACTGATACTGTTATGACTAAAGGTGGTAATGTCAAAACAAATGTATTCATGATTAGATATTATCATATTGAAAAGAAATTATACCCATCGGCTTTTCAGATATTCAGATTGAGTTTGAACTCACAACCAGCAGTTAATTTCCCACCACTTACGGCTAGGTTATTGTATGAGAAATATACAGACCATATTAAACAAGACACTCCATTAAACATTTACGATCCATCTTCTGGTTGGGGTGGTAGAATATTAGGTGCTATGTCATCCAAGAAGGACATTCATTACATCGGCACAGACCCGAATACAGATAACTACATAGATGAGTTAGGTAAGTCAAGATACGAGTATGTGGCTGACTTCTTTAACAATGAAGCCTTAGAGACTAATCCATTTTGGGAAGAAAAGAGAAATACTTATCATGTTTTCCAAGAAGGTTCAGAACATATTGGTGAACATCCAGACTTTCAACAATATAAAGGTAAGTTAGATATGGTATTTACTTCACCACCTTATTTTGATAGGGAACAATATAGTGAAGATGAAGAACAATCATTTAAGGCTTATCCGATGTATCATGATTGGAGAGATAACTTCTTAAAACCAACATTAACAAATGCTTACGAGAGTCTAAAATCAGATAGGTATTTACTATGGAATATAGCTGACATCAAGATAGGTAAGACTACTTTCCATCCATTGGAACAAGATAGTATAGACATCATTGAATCACTTGGTGGTGAATATAAAGGTAAGTTAAAGATGTTGATGTCATCAATGATAGGAGTTGATCAATCTAACGTGAAGAATTCAGTAAAAGTTGATGGTAGCGTATCAAAGTATGAACCAATATTTATTTTTTATAAGGGTTAATAATGAGTGAAGAACAAAAGTGGCTTGAAAGCCGAGAATCAGAGAAAAAAGCAAAAGTCGGAGATTGGGTTACTGTCAAAACAGTAGGTCTTACTGAGCGATATATGGTAGAAAGTATAGATGGTGATTTCTACACGGTCATTCAGAAAGAAGGTACGTATACACATAGGTTAAAGTTAGATAAGAACAAAGTGAGAAAGCTTTGAATGAAATATTCCACGAGGATTGTTTAGATACTTTAACTAAACGGGATATAAAATATGATTACACTTGTTTTTCACCACCTGATTATGATGAGTTAAATCTAACGCCAATAAAAGACGACAACGAATACTTAGATTGGCAAAAGAAAGTATATAGTAAACTTAATCCTAGTAATAATGTAGTTACGATAGTTACAAGCCTTAGAAGGTTTAAAGCCCGAACTATACCTAAAGATTATCATGTCTATGAAATAATGAAAGACTTGGGATATATAGTTTGATTACGAAGAAAGTATGGATTAAACCAAAAATAGACATCAACTTGGGCGAGCGAAATAACTTATACCGATATGATTATGCTATGGTTCAGAACTTTGGTAGAGGTAAGATTAAGTCGAAAGGAACTAAAGGATATAGAGCCGACAATTGGACAGAAGATTATAAATCGGAAGTGTTTGATGGTGTAAGATACACTTATCATTTTCCAGAAACGATGATAAGTAGATGTATTGATAATTTTACAGATGAAGGTGATACAGTTTACGATCCTTTTATTGGAATAGGAACTACTGCTATAGCTAGTTATAATATAGGTAGAAATTACTATGGTTCAGAGAAGGATGAAGAGATTTTCAATATAGCACATAAAAGAACAGAAAATTTAAAGAATATTGCAAATAATGCTTGCCATTAACATATATTCTTTGTATATTAGGGTATGAATAAAACACAATATATAATGAACACTCAATTTTTTGAATACAAAAATAACAATAAAAATCTAATAAATAACATGAATAAAATACAAACACCAACTATGAAGTTTCTAGAGTATTATAAAGATGGTTTGGCTAAGAAGTATAAAGAAAATACAGAAGATGTGGTTGCCACGGCAATTGAATTAAGAAATGGTTCTATTTTAAAAAAACATAATTGGTTGTTGAATAAGATAGAAAACCATCTTAAAAGACAAGAATATACTCTTCCTAATGAAACAACGAGAAGTGTATTACAACAGATAATAGATGTCCCATTGGTTGCAAGTTTCTTAGCTAAAGATCCAACAAAACAAAATCTAAGTGAAATACTACAAATTAAATTCAATCAACTTAAAGGTATTAAACTTGAAAAAGTAGCTGGTACTGGTCCAAACGCCATTAGGATACTCGAAGGAAAAATAATTAAAGGTAATAAGAATAGCAATACTACAAAAAGTGTAGATTTTTTATATGGTGATTCCTATGTTTATGCAAAAGTGACTACAACATCTGGTGGTGGTCAAACTAATCAAAAAGATGATGCCGTTAAATTTACCAAAGAGGCATATGGATATGACGAAATACATGGAGATAAACAATTTATTATTCTTCTTGATGGTGATTATTACACACCTACCGTTTTAAAAGAATTCGATAAATATAAAACAAAAAATATAAGGATAACAAACTCAGATGAATTCTAAATCTAAATTAGGTCAATTTTATACAACAAATTCAGATTATATCTTACAAGGTATGAAAGTACCAGATAATGTTGATGTGATTGAGCCATTTTGTGGTCAAGGTGATTTGGTAAAATGGGTGGGTAGAGATGTTGAGAGATATGATATAGATCCAAAGATAGATGCCATAACACAAGATACATTGATGAATCCACCTGATTATAAAGATAAGTATGTTGTTACCAATCCACCTTATTTAGCTAGGAATAAGAGTGAAGATAAAACATTGTACGACAAGTATGACATGAATGATTTATATAAGATTGCCGTTAGGAATATAATTGATGGTGATGCTTTTGGTGGTATTTTAATCATACCATTGAACTTTATTTCAGAGGATAGTTCTAAGTTAAGAGAATTCTTCTTTTCTCGATATAAAATAACTAGAATGAATATATTTGAAGAAAGTGTTTTTGATGATACTGATTATACAGTTTGTGGTTTTCAGTTTGAACGACATGATTTATATCCACTCATACCACCATACACAAAGATTAAGGCATTTGTATATCCTAATGGTGATGAGATAGAATTGATATTGGATAGTAAGAATCATTTTACTATAGGTAAAAGTTTGTTCCCAAATATAAAATCAGAATACAATATACGCCGTTTGGTTGATGGGGACAAATCAACATCAAATCTATATCTCAGAGCCATAGATACGGGTACAGATGATGGTAGAATTAAATTAAGTATCAATAAAGACCATTTATATGGATCTTTAACTGATAGAACTTTCTGTACTATACTAACAGATAAAACAATAGAAGATGAGCAGTTTGTATGTGATGAGTTCAATCGATTATTAGAATTACTTCGTAAGGAATATAATAGTCTGTTTTTGACTAATTACAGAAATTCAACGAGTTCATATGCTAGAAAAAGAATTACTTTCAAACAGGCTTATAGTTTGATTGAACAAATATTGATGGTTTGAAGAATTTGTATATATTTATATCATGTATAACACTAAAGGATCAACTAAAAGATGTTGATTACTTATACATTAAGTTAATAACAAAAGTCTGTTCTAACAGATTTAAACAAACAGGAGAATGGTTATGTTAATACCAATCAAGGTGCCCAAAATAGGCACTACCCACCTTAGTAAAATATTCCCAATAATAGACAAAGTTCAAGGTGGTATTGAAACATATCGCTGGGGAAGAAATTCTAAAAAAGAACTAGAACAGATATCATTACACATGGAATCCTTTGAAAAATTTGGATTGTTAATAGCATTTGTGGTGATTAAAGTACCTACTGAATATGTTGCTAAATTAGATGGTTTAGATCATGTTTATTCAAAAGGTGATTATGTTACTATTGACGCCAATGGTCGTTTAAGAACATTAAAAAGAAATGTCAATCATGGTGTATATCTATTAGATGGTGAAGTACCAATCGTTGATTGTACTGAGTCTATCTTAGGAGATGCTACCGAGATAACAGATGAACATATTGAAAAACTTTGGGAAGCAGTTGTCGCATTGAGTACAGGTAATTTAGATTTAACTATTTATCAATTCATAAACTCTGCTGCTGAAGTCATAACTGATCCAAAAAGAAAAGATATGTTCGTATACTTTAGGGATGTATTAAGAAAGTTTTCTGGTAATAAAGTACCAAAAGTGAATAAGTTAACTAACTCCAATGTTATGGCTGCTTTAATGTCAAGAATGCCAACTGAACAAGAGTTAAGAGCCAAAACATTTCCATATGAAATGGATAGGAAAAGGTATACCAACTATGCTTTAACAAAGGTTAGGCAATTGAGAGAATATTTGGGTAGGGGAGAATTTCCATCCACATTTGTCAATTATCTTTTTGAAAAGATCAACGAAGCAATAGATGATGGTAATTTTACTTCATGTGATTGGGTACATGATGATAAAACCAATATTTGGATTAGACAAAATCATACTGAATCTGGACGGTATTCAATGCGTGATTCTAAAACAGGAATACAATATAATTTGTATACTGATGAACATTATTTTGCTTTTGAAGAAGCATTAGATGAGGTAATGGCTGCTATACTTCAAGAAGTTCCAAATCCTGGTGGATACCAAAATGATTTTGATGGAAAACGGAGAGGTGTTGAGATGGCTATTCATCACTATGAAACCAAGAAAGTAGTAAAAGATTACATGGGAATATAATATGAAAGAACTAACACCAGAACAAATACAAGAGAATTGGGAAAAATTAATTCAAATTGTAAAAGATACATTTGAAGAAGGAAGTGAGCGGAGAGAAAAACTTCTCAATATGTATCATTACTTTGACGAAAGAATGTGTATGGCACCAGCTAGTGGTAAGGAACACTTCCATAATGCTCATGCCGGTGGTTACGTGGAACACGTTTTACATATCACCGATTTAGCACAGCAGATATATGAACTTTGGGATAGAAATGGAGCTATAGTTGATAACTTTACCAAAGAGGAATTGATATTCTCTGCTCTACATCATGACTTGGGTAAGGTTGGTGATTTAGCCGAGGATTACTATACACCAAATGATTCGGATTGGCATAGAAAGAATCAAGGTCTGATATACAAACATAATGGTAATCTACAATTCATGACGGTTACGGATAGAGCTTGTTGGATACTACAACACTTTGGAGTCGTCATGACAGAAAATGAATATCTTGGTTTAAGATTGACAGATGGTATGTACGAAGAAGCTAATAAAAGTTATTATGTTGCTTATCAAAAAGAAAGACAACTTAAATCTAATATTGCCTACATATTACATCAGGCTGATATGATGGCCAGTAAGATAGAAAATGACTTTTGGAAACGTGGTGATTATGCTATCAAAGAAGTAAAGAAAGAAGAAGTCAAAGTCAAGACCGAACAATCAAATGCTGCCAACCAGGCATTCAAAGAGTTATTTGGTGAGTAATATGAAATGTTATCATTGCGAATCAGAATTAATTTGGGGTGGAGATCATGATATTGATGACAATGAACCCGAAGATAACTCAGAGGGGATTGTAACTAATCTATCATGTAGTAATGAAGAATGTAATACTCACGTTGAAGTATATCATTATTTTGATGATGATGAAGTAGAATAATTAATGGGTGTTGAAGCCAATACTAATAAAACCGAGTATGTGCATCCACTCGTGGAACATAAAGCCGGACACACCCGTTATTTTGGAGAATAAATGTACTTAGAATACTTTAACAAGTTCAAGAACCAAGAGCCATATCTTCACATTGACGAGAAAGAATGGTCATACATCAAAGATACATTCGAGAAAGACGATGTAAAAGAATCTCTGGCAACAGTTGCCATGACTTATTCACCACCATACCAAGAGATAAGTCAAAATGAATGTAGAAAGGACTTTAATAAGCTAAAAGGCACTTGGGTTCATGATTTACTACAAGAAGGTGAATGGTTTGCTAGAGCTGAAAATGGATATGAGTG
>Ga0209142_1001190_pt1 | contig 15078 bp, 16 predicted proteins | sample SaaInlV_120m_DNA_FD_184678 | JGI IMG/M metagenome (GOLD analysis project Ga0209142, IMG submission 184678) | Marine microbial communities from expanding oxygen minimum zones in the Saanich Inlet - Saanich Inlet SI074_LV_200m_DNA (SPAdes) (version 2) | ecosystem: Environmental > Aquatic > Marine... | reverse complement strand
TCTCAAGCTTTTTAATAGGCCTGCTAAGCCCTTTATTACCGTGTGGATGGTTATACGGTTTCATTCTAATAGCGGTCGCAACAAATAACCCTCTCTGGGGAGGCGTACTGCTTACCTCTTTCTGGATAGGCACCCTTCCCGCGCTATCAGGTATTTCACTATTAGTAAAAAAACCGATAAAATACTTCAACGGTAAAGCATCAATATTTATTGGCGCCTTCCTGATGCTTATAGGCATATCAAGTTTAGTACTAAAACTATCCAGTTTGGCAACAAAACATAGTTGCCATTAAATCTGTAATATCCGTTTTTTACAGAAAACAAAAACTTTCACATATCATGAGTAGTCTCCGGTTAGGTTTTACGGGTAACACGTAGGGCAATCCTTTAGGTTTGTTTTCGTACTTTAGTACATTAAGCGCAAGGCGAAAGCCTCACCCTACGTCTCTTTGACAGCCCCGGGTATAAAAAACCGTACGCGCAAAAACCTTACCGGAGACTACTGACATATCATAAAAAATAAGATGATAAATATGTTTCAAAAAAACGCTTGCCTAATTCCCTCGTGAGATTATAATCCTCACTTCACAGCAGTTAATTCGCTGGAATCAGATGCATACCAGTATGTATAGAATGGGAAAATGTTAGTTCCATAATTTAACAGCTTTTGAACTTTTAATTCAGTCCTCCAAAAGGCAAAACAAATATGAAAAAACCGTTACTCTATATCTTAGTTGTATCATTTCTTCTTGCAGCCCGGATTGTACAATCCGCGGAGGAAAGCCCGCAAAGAATAACCCTGCGTTCGTCTTACAGTAATTTGTCTGTTTCTGAAGTATATTCGATGCCAAATATTTATATACGAAAATTCGATGAGTGGGGTTTTTACGGACATAGCACAATTATTCACAACTACGAGAAGAAGTCGATTAAAGGAGGCGATGTCGTAATAGACCATACCACGGGACTGATGTGGCTCCAATCCGGTTCTAAAGAATATATGCAGTGGAATGTTGCAAATGGATGGGTAAGGAAGTTGAACAGCCTGAAGTTTGCGGGGTATAACGACTGGAGATTGCCGACGATAGAAGAAGCGGCATCACTGCTTGAGCCGGGCAAGACGAATGCCCTCCACATAGACCCCATCTTTGATAAAGAGCAATGGGGAATCTGGTCTGGAGACAAACGTGGGGGTAGTACCTGGAGCGTTTACTTCAGCCTTGGTAACGTACGCTGGCGTTACAAAAACCGATACGTTCGTCCGGTTCGCTCACTCAATTAATTTCCGGCAGGCTATTTGATATTTGAATTGCGTGTTCTATTTGGTTATTTTTTTGAAAACAAAATATTTATATCCCAGAAAATTCCAAGTCAACCCAAATAACGTTCCACTTAAAGCTCCCACATTGGCCCAAATCTGAGGTGAAGTATTCAAAATATCAGGAACCGCGTTCACAATAAAAGAGGCAGCACCCACATTTAGGATAATCCCTCCAACACTTATTATGAAAAATTGAGAAAATTCTCTCTCTTTTTTTTTACTATTAACGGCAAAAGTCCAGTACTTATTCATAAAGTAGCTATTTAAGACTGCCACAGCAAAAGACAGTGCCTTAAAAGCAGAGAAATAAAAACCGGATGCGATACCGGTAATAAATATCAGCATATTAAGAACACTCAAATCAACAGCAGTATTGATAGCTCCAACAACCGCAAATTTAATAATTTGAAATAGCGTTTTCTGCTCTGCCATACTATTACTTTACCATCATTTCATTGAAATTCTCTATAGTAAATTAACGATATTCTTGGTCTCTGATCCAACAGTCGGTATTTTAAAAGTGTTGAGGAAAAATGGGGGCCTTCAATTGTCAAGTAGGTGCTTTTGGCAATAATAGGGGTGACGATCCCTATTTGCCTGCTCAATTCAAAAGAAAGTGTAATAAAAAAGCCCACCAAGAAGGTGGGCTTTTTATTATAATGCTCCTCGGGTAGGATTCGAACCTACAACCTAGTGATTAACAGTCACCCACTCTACCATTGAGCCACCGAGGATTTTCTTACGAACAAATATCTATATGCTAAGTATTATAACATTAATTTTAATATTTACAATTTATCTACTGCCGTTACCGTTACAATAATCCAGAATTTTTGAAATCTGCGACTTTAATCGGTCGCGCCCAGCAATTATGTCAATAAATCCATGCTTAAGCATAGATTCTGCCGATTGGAATCCCTTGGGAAGCGTTTTCCTGATAGTCTCTTTAATAACTCTTGGGCCAGCAAATCCCACAAGTGCACCGGGTTCTGCCATAATAATGTCCCCCTGCGAGGCAAAGCTTGCCATGACGCCCCCTAATGTTGGATCCGTAAGCACAGATATGAACAGCAACCCCGCATCCTGGAGTCTGGCGATAGCGGCACACGTCTTTGCCATCTGCATAAGAGAAAAGGCCCCTTCATGCATTCTGGCACCGCCTCCGGAACCGGAGATTATAATAAGCGGCAATCCCAACTCCAATGCCATTTCAGCTGCTCTCGTAATCTTCTCTCCCACCACGGACCCCATACTTCCCATTATAAAACTTGAATCCGTAACGCCAAAAATAACTTCCTTTCCATCAATAAGGCCTTTTCCAACCGTTGCTGCCTCATTTAACTTTGTTTTTTTCTGTTCACTTGCAACTCTGTCTTTATATTTTATACGATCCTTAAATTTCAGTGGATCAGCAGGCATCATATCATTCCAGTATTCTTCAAAACTGTCTTTATCGAGCGTAATATTTATGCGCTCATTGGTAGATACTCTAAAATGATGGTTACATTCCGGACAAACATTATGTTTCTCCTCCACCTTTTTTTTATAAACTACGCTTTTACACCCGTCGCACCTTTGCCATAATCCATCGGGTATATTCTTTTTCTTCTTAAAGAACAATTATTTTTCTCCCACAACATTTCTATTAAAACTTTTGATTCATTATTGTTACACGAAAAAACTCAAGATCCCTATCTAACCCTTCAACTCCTGGTATTTCCTACTACGAACAATCTCAGTTTTTCACATACTGATAGGAATTCTCCTGAGCCTCTTTACGAAGCGTTTCTATCGCGTCTTTATAGTCATCCTTTGAAAATATAGATGTTGCCGCGGCAAAAACATTTGCACCGGCAGATGCTGCGTCAGAAATAGTTTCCGGCTTTATACCACCATCCACTTCAATATCAAGATTCTCAGGGGCTATTTCTCTCAATTTCCTTATTTTTTCACATACGTATTTCTTAAAAGCCTGGCCTGAAAATCCCGGATAGACCGTCATTACAAGAAGCATATCTATCGATTCAAGCAATTTTTCCACTGTCCGTTCATGCGTATCAGGGTTAATAGCAATTCCCGCTTTTAAACCTCGACTTTTGATTAAATCGATAACACCCAGCGGATCATCTGTCGCCTCGATGTGAAAAGTCAAGATATCGTCCTTTTCTGTCTTCTGCGTAAAGGGTTCTACATATTTATCCGGATTCTCAATCATGAGATGGATGTCCAGAGGGACTTTAGTAATTCTTTTTAGTCCCTCAACAATAAATGGTCCCATTGTAATGTTCGGAACAAAATGACCATCCATTACATCGACATGAATTAAGTCAACACCAGCCTGCTCTATCCTCTTAATTTCACTTCCCAACTGAGTTGAATCAGCAGAAAGTATTGAAGCAGATATTTTTGTTTGCATACCTTTCACTCACTAATTTATGACCCGGGTTTATCTGTCAGAGCCGCTATGCCAGGCAATTCTTTACCCTCTAGTAACTCCAGAAATGCGCCACCGCCTGTAGATATAAATGATACTTTGTACGATTCCCCCATCCTGTGAAATGCGAGGTCTGTATCTCCACCTCCTACAATAGTTAACGCATAAGCAGTGACAACAGATTCGACCATTGAGTATGTACCTCTGCTGAAGGCGTCAATTTCAAATGCCCCCATGGGGCCATTCCAGAGTATGGTCTTTGCGTTTTGCATAGCTTCAGTAAAAAGCTTTGTACTTGCCGGCCCAATATCTAAAGCAAACCAGTCATCCGGAACTTCCTGGAAGGTGACCAACTTAGTCTCCGCATCTCCGTCAAATTTTTCTGCAGCCACAAAGTCCACGGGCAAATATATTTTGACGCCTCTTTCCTTGGCAAGTTGATTTATCATGAGGACCTTCATCGCCACATTTTCATCTACCGTTGCCTTGCCAACACCATATCCATGGACCGCGAGGAAAGGAAATGCCATTGCACCACCAATTATTATTTTATCAACCTTCTTTACCAGATTTTCTATTATTTTTATCTTGTCTATAACTTTCGCGCCACCAACTATAGCAACCACCGGCCTTGACGGAGTAGTGACCGCCTTCTCAAAATAATCCAGTTCTCTCTTCACAAGAAATCCTGCCGCTGACTGAGATACCTCCTTATTCATACCTACCATTGAGGCATGCGACCTGTGGCAATTTCCAAACGCATCCTGTACCATCACATCACATAAGCTTGCCAATTCCCTGGCAAACTCGGGATCATTTTCCCGTTCTCCTTTATGAAAACGCAGGTTTTCAAGCAGCAAGACATCTTCAGGCTGCATTGCGTCCGCCTGTTTTTTCACTTCTGGACCAATGCAATCTCTTGCCAAGGTGACTTCCTTATTAAGAAGCCTGGTAAGCCTCTTGGCAACCGGCTTTAAACTGTATTCCAGCGAGACCTTTCCACCAGGCCTGCCAAGATGGGAGGCAAGGATTATTTTTGCGCCTTCATCAAGTAAATAATTAATAGTTGGCAAAGTGGCCCTTATCCTGGCATCGTCGGTAATATTCCCCTGTTCGTCAAAGGGAACATTATAATCCACCCGCACAAATACCTTCTTGTCTTTCAAGTCAAGCTCATTGATAAACAGTTTGTTCATTAAAAAGAATCCCCTTAAATTTTTGCGATAAGTACTGCAAGGTCAACCATACGATTTGAATAACCCCATTCGTTATCGTACCAGCCTATTACTTTTACCAAATTATCACCAATAACGCATGTGGATATGGCATCCAGAATAGATGAATGTTCATTACCTATTATGTCAGAAGAGACAATGGGGTCTTCACAATATTCCAATATACCTTTCAATTCATTTTCTGCCGCAGCCTTTAAAACACTATTAACCTCTTCTATGCTTACATTCTTTTTCACCGTTGCCACTAAATCAGTTACTGAACCATTTACGACAGGTACTCGCATTGCCATACCATCAAGTTTTCCCTTAAGTTCCGGAATTACCTCACCAATGGCTTTGGCAGCTCCGGTGGTTGTTGGGATTATATTTACGGCTGCCGCCCTTGCTCTTCTCAAATCCTTGTGCATCATATCTGCAACATTCTGATCATTTGTATAGGCATGAATAGTCGTAATAAGACCTTTTTCTATTTGGAAGTTATCATTAATCACCTTTACGAGAGGTGCAAGGCAATTTGTAGTACAAGAGGCGTTGGAAACAATTTTATGCTCTGGCCTGATATCGTTTTCATTGATCCCCATAACAATCGTAGCGTCAAGCTGATCTTTTGAGGGTGCTGACAAGATTACCTTTTTTGCACCAGCCTCAAGATGTTTTGCACAATCTGACTTTGTTGTAAAAATACCCGTAGACTCTATAGCGATGTCTACCCCTAACTCTTTCCAAGGAAGCCTGGCAGGATCTTTTTCCTTCGTCAGTTTAACCTCTTTTCCTTTTACAACGATCGCATCTTCTTTTGCCTCTATATCACCATCAAACCTTCCATGGACTGAATCATATTTCAAAAGCATAGACAATGTTCTGGCATCAGCTAAATCATTTATGGCAACCACATCAATACCTTCCCTCCCTGCGATTACCCTAAATACATTTCTACCTATTCTACCAAAACCATTTATTCCTACTTTAATTGTCATTTTTTAATATTCCTTTCAGTCCAATATAATAGATAGCTTCACTCCATAATTCAAAGCCAATTTGTCCTCTGGATAATCAAATTCAATAAATTCCAGCAGGTTGTATCTTTTTGGGATGCCTTATTTGAAAGGTAGTTTTATTCTGCTTTCAGAAGGGATTTTCCAATTAAAATGCAAAGGTTATCTTTTCAAAATATAAGTGCTCTAAGTATTCTATAAAATGAGGAAATACTTATGGATATGATAAAAACAAAGAAGAAAATTCTAACACACCACCATAATTTGTCAAGAGTTTTTACCCTATATCAAGGCAGATAGAAAATGTCAGATTATTTTTAGTCCTTTAGCTTTTCCTGTATACTTATCAATAGACACACAAGGGGCAAATTGTTATGATCAAAATTTAAATTTTAAAAAAATTGTATGAAGAGATATGTATTAGTATTCTTGCTTCTATCTAGCTGCGCAGCAATAAATCAGGTCTCTGAGGTCGACATTAACGAAAATTTCCCTCATGATGAGATTCAAAAGATTGCTGTAATTATGTTCGAAATACCCAAAGAAGAAAAAAAAGGAAGCTGGGCCATTTCAAAAACTTCTATATCCCCGGATGCAGAAGAAATCCTTCCAAGCATGACTGCCAGGGAACTGGCAAAATGGGGAAGATATATTGTTGTCGATAGAAAAACGCTGAAAAGAGAACTGAAGTTGAAAAAACTCAGAGAAGAAGATTTTTTACATACGCAAAATTATTTGAACCTGGGAACACAAATAGGCGTTGATGCAGTAATCGTTGGCAGCATTGAGGGCTTTGGCATCTCCTACAAGCCCAAAGCTACCGGGCTGTTCATATCGCCATTAGTAACAAAAGTTTCATTTGCCATAAGATGTGTGGACGTAACTACAAATGAAACGATTTGGGCTGTTAAGATTAAGGGAAGCTCAACAGAAGACAATGAAAGAGTATTATCATCTAAACTTATTGCAGAAACGTTCGAAACGCTTAAGGCAAAATTAAATCAATGAAGCACTAATTCCTGCCAAACAGCCACATCCTTACTAGATCGTAAAGTGGATAAAATAGGCTAGCAGGGCAAGAAAACAGATAGTAATTACAGAATAAACGCGAAACCATCTCCCCTACTTACCAATTACCAACTTTCCTACAGAGAAATACCTCCCCTATAACTAAAACCCATAATAAAAAAAAACTACTCTTTATTCTTTTTTATACAAAGCTATAAACTATTTTTTGACAATATACTGACAATGTACTTACACTATTCTTACTATATATTGTAAACATAATAAAAAAACATACCAAATGTTGTATTTTGTCCTTGACAATAGCCATTGTCCCTGCTAGACAATGTACATAGACTTAAAGTGACTTGATTTAACTTGAATAGATTTAACGAAAGGCAAGACATGGGCAGCTGTTTACAGATTTATTATAACGAGAAAAGGGATGAAAACATCAAAGAGATGATTCAGGAATTAAGAAAAGCAAAAGATTCTCCGTATTACAGGAGAAGATCAGATAGCGAAGTCGCCCTTATGGTATTGAGCAGGGCACTCAAAAGTGAAGTTAAAAAATTTAAATTATACAGTGATACAGGGAGGCAATAATTATAAATTAATAACTTTCTATTTACCGTTTGGTTTTTCCGAAACTAGATGAGTACGGGGGTAAATGTGGCCGGAGCCTTCATCTCCGTTACTTCAAGCCTCGCCCTCCCGTGTGCCGTCACAGCGTAATCGGGCTTTGCCGTACTCACCTGACGGGGGTCTTACTCCTTTCCCCCTCGTCGCCTGACGGCAGAAGGGCTTTCTCTCCGCAAGAGAAAAGCCCTTTTTGCCGTCTTAACCGTTTCGAATTTAGTTAATTCCCATCCCTGCTGTAGTTAAATACAACATAGCCAACAGTACGGAAAATTTATCTTACAATACAAACTTGGAGGTAAAAAAATTGGCAAAAAAGACGACCAAGAAACCAAAAGCGAAAGCAAAACTATCTGCTAAAAAACCCGTTAAGGAAAAAGCAAAAACGACCCCTGAGAGTAAAAAAGAAATCAAAATAGAAAAACCGAACAAAAAGATACAATTAAAACAAGATACATAAGGTTTTTGAGAAAACTTTTATACTTAAGACATTAACAGGCCTTCATATTTTTATAAATTTTTGCCCTGAAGCGATCCCGCTTTTCTTTCTGCCCAGATAAGCGGTACAGGAAGAACCATGCCCGCTTTGTTCTTTTGTTCCAAATTTGATAATATATCATGTTTTATAATATGTCAATTCTATAATCAAAATGACCAGACAAACTGTTTTAATAACAGGTGCCAGTGGTTTTCTTGGCACTGCATTGATCACACGGCTGAACAAAAAATATCATATTATTGGTATTGATAAAACACTACATAAAGATAGAGACAGTAACGTATTATGGTATAAAGTTGATATCTCAGATAAGGAACTTTTACACTCTACCTTCCATGAAATAAAAGCAAAAGTTTCGGGAAAGATCGATTATGTGTTTCATCTGGCGGCATATTATGACATGACAAATAAAGAGAGCTGGAGGTATCGTGAAACTAATGAAAACGGGACCAGATACTTACTGGATAATTTGATACATTTTAATGTGAATAATCTTATTTTTACAAGTAGTACAGTCGTTTTTAAACCAACTATGGGTGATGACAAACTAAATGAAGATTCAGATTTAAGCTCATTCATGCATTATGGAAATTCAAAGATTGCGGGAGAAAAAATAATATCAGCATACAAGGAAAAGATAAAAGCAACAATTTTCAGGCTTTCTGCAGTATATTCCCAGGATTGCAGGTCTATACCGCTGGCAAACCAAATCGCCTTTATCTGGAAAAGAAGTTTTGGCTATAGAATTTTGCCTGGGAAAGGGGTAGGGGGTATATCTTACGTACATATTGAAGATGTACTTGACGCCTTTGAGAAGTCTATGTTAATGGCCAAAGAAATACCACCTGCTTCAATAATAATTTTATCTGAAGAAAGCCTTATCCCAAATAATGAACTTTGCGAACTTATATCCCGCGAGATTTATGGTAAATGCTTGAACATAATACATCTGCCAAAGCGGGTCGTGTGGCTTTGTATTTATATTGCAAGTAATTTTCACTTGTTAGCAGGAAGATGTTATTTTTTTAAACCGTGGATGCTAAAATTGACAGACAAGAAATATCGATTTAATATTGATAAAGCCAAAAGTACATTAAAATGGCAACCCAGATTTCAATTGGAATCATATATGCCAATAATAATTAAAAACCTCAAGAACAATCCTCGCAAGTGGTTTGTTGCTAATAACATAAAATAAAGCTCCCTACCGATACACCATATATTATTTTTACTAATCAAAATCTAACAAACCACATTTTACTGAAATTCCAGGAAAAAAGTATACGGTTTGAAAATACCTGTTTTTATTTGCGTCATAAAATACATTGGTGTATATTTGCCTATGATAATTTTACATCCTTACAAACGAAAAAGGATGCTTTCTTTTGGAGACACGTATATGAAGAAACTGCTAATTATATGCACTTTCATGTTAACATTCTTTTTTTCCGGCACTGTTGGCTTCTCGGATATCTTAAAGGATTTGGATAAATTTCAAAAATCTTTAGGAGATTGGGTAACACAAATCGAAGAATTGAACAACAGAATTTCAGGTCTGGAAAGTGATAAAGCATCTAGTGAAAAGCAAGCCGCAGAACTTAACCAGGGTTTGGCTAATATAGAAAATCTATTAAGCGATATGGACGCTAAAGTTGAGAGGGTTGCAAATATGAGTTCACTGGAAGGGGTAAAAGAGATCGTAAAATCATTTGAAGGGACATTGAATGTCTTCAAAAAAAGATTTTCTAAACTAGCAAACAGGATTGAAGATCAGGAGGTTAAAACTGCCGTACTTGAAAGAATGTATAAAACGGCCAATAAACCACTAGACACTTTGATGCAGGCTATTGATGAACAGAAGCGTGTTATCGATAAACTGGGAGAAAAACTGGGAAACCAGGAAAAGATAATCCTATCTATGAAAGAGAGCCTGCAAAAACAGACATCTCCTGACGAAGCTTATATAAAGGGCATTGAGAAGTTGGGTGCGAGACTAAGTATACTTGAATCAGGATATATAGTACAAAAAAGAGAGTTAAAAACTGAAGCAGAGAAACATTTTGCGGAGCCAGACACTCACCATAGAACAGCTGAGACAACTGAACATGGTGCCGTAACAAGCGCACATCATGAAAAAACCGGGGTAGCACATGCGACGACTCCAGATGCTCATGCCGTAGCTTCATCAGAAGCCCACCATGAAAAGGCAGAAGCGAAGAGACATGTTTCAGCATCAACCGTACACCACGAAGAACCAAAAGCACATGCCGAAAAGACAGGCCTCATAGACATAGGCAAAGGGTTTTTTGTTAAAAACATTAAATTTGAATCATTTGGTTCGTCTTCCCAGATAAGAGGTAAAATAGTGAATAAATCTGACAGGGACTATGGAATGACTGACTTTAAAGCTCAGACTTATGATAAAGAAAATATCATTATAGGAAGCCAGGGATTTTCCCTTTATGGTTTTAGTAAAGATTCAACTAAGTCTTTTGAGGAAATAATTGTTGGCGTCAGCCCCAAAGATATTAGTAAGTATTCAATTTATCCTACCCAGATGCCATTAGTCTCCGAAACAGGAGAGAGTACAATCAAAATCATAGAGAGAGAAGATGCGGTTGCTATAGCTGAAACAAAAGAGCCAGCACCAGATAACCTGGAAGATTTGATATTTGATGAGAAAGCTTCTCCAGAGACACCGGAAGGCTTTGAAGGTGTTGGCAATGGATTTTACGCTGGCAATGTTTCATTTAACGGCTTTGGATCCTCCTCTACCGTGGCAGGAAACATAAAGAACAATTCAGAAAATGACTTTTACAATGCGTCTTTTACTATAAAAGTATATAGCAAGACTTACGGCATGATTACAAGCCTTGATTTTTCAGTAAGAAGTATTAATAGAGGAGACACAAAAGCCTTTGAAGAGATTATTGCGGGCGTGCAACCCGTAGATATCGATAGATATGAAATAGCATTTAAAAGTTCTTATTGAGATACAGGAGGCTCTTCGGTAAGGGCAGAACCCCATTCTTCATGGGCGGTATCATGTGTTTCAGCTGGTACTTCGTGGGAAGTCGCTTCATGCCCCTGTTCCATTAAAGAGGCACCGTGGTCTTCTTGGTGAGGAGCAGTATCATGTTCTCCCTTCTCTTCGTGGGGTACAGTATCGTGATCTATTAAAGGATCTTCATGCTTTTCATGTTCCCCACCATTACCGTGACAGGAAACATAAAGAACAATTCAGAAAATGACTTTTACAATGCGTCTTTTATTATAAAAGTATATGGCAAGACTTACGGCATGATTACAAGCCTTGATTTCTCAGTAAGATAGTATTAATAGAGGAGACACAAAAGCCTTTGAAGAGATTATTGCGGGCGTGCAACCCGTATATCGATAAGATATGAAATAGCATTTAAAAGTTCTTATTGAGAGACAGGAAACTCTTCGGTAAGGGCAGAACCCCATTCTTCATGAGCGGTATCATGTGTTTCAGCTGGCACTTCGTGAGAAGTCGCTTCATGCCCCTGTTCCATTAAAGAGGCACCGTGGTCTTCTTGGTAAGGAGCAGTATCATGTTCTTCCTTCTCTTCATGGGGCACAGTGTCGTGATCCATTAAAGGATCTTCATGCTTTTCATGTTCCCCACCATGACCTCCTCCATGTCCTCCTCCATGTCCCCCATGATCTCTCAGCACCTCAGGTAAGTCATCCGACAGTTTAAGAAATCCCGGAGAATCTTCAAGTTCTAGTATGATAGGCAAGTCTCTATCCACCCCTGCCCCTAACTTTTTTATCATTTCATCTACATCCAGGAGATCCATGTCCTGCGTAGATACTACTATATCAGCCAGATTTATATTCCTGGCAGCTTCAAGCGCTACGATTAAATCTCCTCCTAAACCCGTCATCGCTAATCTTCGCAACCTTTCGCCCTCCGCCTTTGCCCTGTCAACCAGTAGTTCGCCTGCCGCATGTTTTACATGCATGTAGTGATCCCCTTCCGCCTTCTTTTCTACCATGAACTTATTCGCACTGGAAACAACCCTCGTAACTTTGGTATCCATTTCTGCTTTCAAGGACACTATTTTACCATCCTTATCTGATTGTATCTTCTGTGCAAGTGCCTCTGTGGAGGCATCGATTGTCTGGGTAATACCTCTTTTGCCAACGGCTTTCTCTTTTGCAACATTCAACAGCTCATCTAACTCCGCAAGCTTAACATTTTTAATTTTTCTTTCTAACTGCGTGTCAAACCTCATGTCAAGTATAAGCCAGTCGATAATACGAACGTGACGTGATTTAACCTGACTTTCAAGCAATATTTTAGCTTCTGCAGCCCGTTTGCGTTTCTCATCAGGGTTATAAAGATCCTTTTCTGTCATCTTTCCCAAAACGCTTCTGGCAACATCTTTTGTTTCACTGTCTACAAACATCTTGTACCTGTTACCCGGTCCTATTTCCTGACGAATCTTGTTCGCTTTACCTGCCATTATTTGATATTTCACTATGATATCAACGGAAACTTCATAGTCATCTGCTGTTCTTATGCGTATTTCCTTTGATTCTATCTTGCCTTCTGCATTACGTGCTTCCCGTGTCAAAGAAAGTGTCTGTACCGTACCGTCAAATAAATCCCATGTTTCAATTTGCCTTATAAATCTATGCCAGCCTGGTTTATAGTCTTTTTGTATAACACCTCTTTTAAACCCCCATATTGCAGTTTTAACCCCTATCTGATCAATCTCAACTCTGATTATCATAAACCTGACACCAACAACAATAACTATGATAGCGATTACAATGCTTATGGGTATGAAATATTTAGCAAAAAATTTGGCCAACAATTTTAACATTAATTCATTCTCCTGATACTATTCTATTCTAATATAACCCAGGTACAGGCATGATATAAAAACTACTCAAATTAGTCCTCTGATATTTAGTGCCCTGAATCTCCTGCCGCCGCTGGATGTCCTGATGATTCACCATGTCCAGACGATTCACCATGTACTGAAGGTGCCGTATGTCCTCCTCCATGAGAGGATTCTTCTTCCTTCATCTTCGCGGGTTGTGACGCCTCTCCCGCTTCCTTAAACAGTCTTTCCCTTATTCTCAATTGAGGTATTTCCTCTGACGCTTTTAAAACCGGTGTTCCTATTATCTTAGCATTACGCAATCTCTTTGCATATTCCATTTTGACAAGATTGCGGCCACCTGCACCCTCAAGCGCTTTTTTAAGAGCAAAGATACCTTCCGCCTCAGCCTTCCTTACCGCAAGTATTGATGCTGCTTCTTTTTCCAGTCTATCGTAATCGGCATCGGCATCCAGCACCGCCTTAATAAGATATGCCTTCCCTGCATCCTTTATTTTATCGGATTCTGCTTTTGCATCTATCTCCATCCGATGAAGTGTTCCCATGAACCTGGATATTGCCACATCCAGTTTCTTCGTTTCTTCAGTTACTACCCTGTCCTGATTTTTTCTGGCGGCTGATGCCCTCTGCACCTGTTCCTCAACCTCTTTGTCAGCAAGCCTTCTTTCGTGTATCTTCTCCGCATATTCCCGGTAATAACGATAATCAATAAAATTCAAGGAGGTTACAAATATTCCATGTGGGTTCAGCAAACTATTCAGCTCATCAGTTGAGGCCCGTATCTTTTCCTCCCTTTTAACGGAGTCAGGAAATTCACTGATAGACAAGTCTCCAAACTCATATCTGCAAATGGTCCTTGCATAGTCCCATATCCACTTTTCTTTAAATTCTTCACCTATACCGGTGTCCTGTACAACCTTACCTGCTATCTTTGAAATTAATTTATATTGTATGATCAAATCTATACTTACGTCACCACCATCACGTGTCTTAAGTATGATAGGATTTCCCTGTGGGAAATCCGCAGAAATATTCGATGAAGCCATGGGCGCTTCCTGCTCTCTTTTATCAAGAATGTAAAGGTCCTGAATGAAAGGATAGTAAACTACAGCACCAGCACGGTCTATGGTTGTTATGTGACCGGTAATGTTATTGATAATCACGGCAACTTCGTCCGCTTGTATCTCCTTCCATGTCAACCTTCTACCACCTACAATGAGTAAGACGACCAAGGCTATGGGTACAATGACAAAAAATACCATTTTCTTAGAAACAAGTGGCGTCTTCTTAACACCTTTTGGGTTAAAGCTTTTTTCCATTTCGAATCTCTATAATTTAAAAAATTTATACTTAATTAGTTTGTCTTAACATATACGCTAGCGACCTGCATAGGGGGGAATAGTTATACCAAGAACCTTAATCGCAAATTTTTTATTCTCCAGTCCAAATTGCACCTTTCCTCTTCCCGTAATAAGGGCGATAATCGTAAAGAGAGGCAACACAACAGGAAGTAATATAAAAAGAATACATAAAGATAACAACGTTATTGGTAAAACGATGGAAATCAAAGGAAAAGCTATCAGCACAACAATCGTTATTACTGACAAGCCAAATACGATAACAGGCGGTAGAAGAAATATTGAAAACAGAACCGTTAAAAACTTCTTAAAACGGCTTTCAATTCTACTGCCAAAAATGAAAACTCCGGAAGATGGGGCTTCTTCTACAGGAAGAGCTTCTCCTGTTCCAACACCAACCTTTTCGTCCTCTTTCGCAGGAAGAACCTCCTCCTCAGTTGTACTAACTGCTTTTTCTTCTTCCGTAGATGGGGCCTCTTCGGCTACAGCACTAACCGTTTCTTCTCCCTCAGAAGAGGGGGACTCCTCGGTTACGGCGTCAACCGCTTCTTCTTTTGAAGAAGGGGTTTCTTCCGATGCTTTAGCTATCTTTTGTTTCTTTTTTCTCTTCCACATTTATGATAATCTTATATGTATTTAAGATAAGTATCTTATCTTGACATTAGGAATATTAACCGATATTATCTATTTAGTCGTCAATGAATTAGGCAGAATT